>Ga0233431_1002438_pt1 | contig 26026 bp, 19 predicted proteins | sample SI_118_April2016_FD_179867 | JGI IMG/M metagenome (GOLD analysis project Ga0233431, IMG submission 179867) | Seawater microbial communities from Saanich Inlet, British Columbia, Canada - SI_118_April2016_200_MG | ecosystem: Environmental > Aquatic > Marine > Inlet | place: Canada: British...
ATAGGGGCACGCCCTGAAAAGATCGCTGGAGAAGAGCCCATCGGCAAAAAGTTTACGAAACACGGACACGGCAACATCGCATAAGTCGTTGTTTTTAAAAAGCTAAAATTTTAAGCGGGAATTGCTGTGAAAATTAAATTTGGCGAATAGGAATTCCAGTTTTACATTGGGGACCTGACTCCCCAATTTCGAAATTTCCTTATTATTTTTCAAATCCCGAAGCGAGGCCGATCTGCCAGTGGCTACGGCTTCGCAGACGAGGAGCTCTTGACGATGAAAAAGCTGACGAGAACCTTTCTCGCAGGATTCTTCATTCTCGCCTGCTTCGCGCAGGCCGAGGCCCGTTCGAAACGAGTGAGCCAGATCCCCAATGGGGGAGTGAATCGCTGTGCCAACTGCCACGTCAATCCCGCGGGGGGAGGGGATCGCAACGACTTTGGGAAGATGATCGAGGATGGGTTTCTGACGAGCGCGGGATTTTCGGGGGATGTGGAATGGGGGATGGAGCTGGCTTCCCTGGATGCCGACCGGGACGGATTCACCAACGGCGAGGAACTGGGCGATCCGGAGGGCAGAGGGGAATCGGTTCCAGAGGCGAAACCGACGCTGCCGGGCGATCCGGGGAGTTTTCCGCAGCCCGTTTCGGGAGAAAGAGATCCGTGTGATCTGAATAATGACGCGTTCATCGACGAGTTCGAGAGGGAGCAGTGCGGGGGAGAGAGAGAGCTCCCACTGGACGAGGTGGATAGTTTTGGGATTCCGCTGAGGTGGTGGACGCACCAGGATGTGCCGCTGCCGCCGGGAGCCGAGATCCGCGAGGGGAGGATGATATCCATCTCGGAAGCGCTGGATCGCATACTCCTCGGGCAGGAATACATCCTGGCGCCCGATGTGGCGATCCGGGCGATCAACCACTGGGAGGCGGATCCGGAGATATACGACGGGCGGGTGCTGACGGTCGAAGAGTTCAGGGAACTCGAGGAGGCCAGGGAGGTGATGGAGTCGATCAGCGTGTTCGCCCGGCCCACGGTCGATCGGGAGCTGATGGCCTACAAGATCGAATTCGGCCACGTCGACGACACTCAGTTTCACCAGGAGGAGAGGACCGGACTTGGTCACACGCAGTACGTCGGTCTGGAAGAGGATGATCGGGGACAACAAATCCTCAGTACCTGGTGGGGGAGTTGGGATCTGGCCTTCGACGTGGGAGACGAGAGCGGCGCTCCCCTGATCGATTTCGACGGCAGCATACTGCAGCCGGACAAGATGCCGCAGCCGGGGGACCGGGTGCGGGCGCTGGTCCAGAACAATGTGGCCATCCGCATAGTAAAGAATCCGCCGCCCTACTGGGAAGACGGCCAGCCCGGCTCCGGATCGAATATCGAGGTCAATGATGTGCAGATCGGCAGCGTCCACCCGGCGCGGCGCGTGCTCTATCAGACGGACAAAATGGTCAGGGTTTCGGAAGGGACCCGGTTCTTCGACAGTTTTGGTCTGCCTTTCGGCCTGGACGAATTGGGCGAGGTGCTGCAGTCGGGCGACTTCGTGCAGGTGGAGGGGCCGGAACAGGGGCACATGGGACAGGATGCGCAGGTGGTGGAGATCATCGAGAATTCCCATGCAGAGTGGCCTTCCCAGCCGGTGGCTCGCTATCGGGTCAGGTTCTACGATGCGGAACAGGGGCTCTTATTCACGACCCAACCCTGGGAGATGATCGTCGCCATCGGAGCGACGATCACCGACTCTGAAACCGGTGAAGAGGTCTCTCTGGAGGCGGTGGAACCCGACAGCTGGGCGCGAGTGACCCGTCAGTTCAATCAGCGGGGAGACGATTTCCGGTTCGGCGACATGATCATCGCCATGGAGCTGAACATTCAGCCGCAGGACGGGGGAGAGGTCTTGGGCGAGTGGGAGGACAGGGGACGGCTGGCTCGGATCGAGGAGTCGATCTTCGAACGCAACCTGGTGGTCGCCGGCCATATAATTCAGGTGGATCTCCAGACGGAGATCCTGGATCGGGACGGTTTCAGGATCGATCTGGAGGATCTGGCACCGGGGGATAAGCTGTATTTGGAGGTGGTCCCGACCTCGGAAAATCGGGTGGGGTTGGCCCGGAGGGTGGAGGTGTGGAACTTCGACCGGAACTATGACATGAATTGGGAGGAGGGGGTGATCGACGGGGAAGTAGGCCGCGTGGAAGGGGACCGTATTTTTCTGCAGGGCGGGCAGTGGCCCCTCGCCGATGAGGTGGAGGTGGTGGACAGTTTCGGCAACCCGCTGGAATTGGAGGATTTGACTGGAGAGCTGGTGTTCGTTGGGGGGCAGGAGACTTCGTTTGGACGGTTCATCCACAGAGTAGAGCAACTGGAGATGGACCCGGGCTTCCAGCCCTTCCGCGAGGAAGACCGGTGGGTTTTCGGCTTCGACCAGCGCACCAGCCAACTGCTCTTTTTCGCGGGGATGCCGGCCAGAGTTCTCGGGCCGCCTCGAGGGAAGACCCTGGGGCGGAACGGCGAGGAGATCTCGCTGGAGGATCTGCGCCGGGAGCTGGAGTCGGATCCGCGGATCCAACTCATCGTGACCACGCGCGCCTCCCAGACTGGTGAGATGTTTGCCACCTTCGTCCGCATATACAACCACGAGATTCCCTGGGAGGAGCAGGTGCCCGAGAATTCTTTCGTGGGCATGGTGGGTGGACTCGACGGGGATTTTCTGCAGATGGTGGACAATTTCATGCCGTGGGTGGCCTTCGATGCGGAGGTGGTCTGGGGGGACGGGGCGCCCGGCGCAGTGGATCAGATCCCGACCGGGTCCCTGGTTCGGCTCACTCTGGCCGAGGCCCCATGGCAGAGCGGGAGCGAGACGCTGTACAACCCGGTAGTGACCCGGATTGAGATCGAGCCCCAGAAGGAGCCCGACCCCGGGCCAGGGCCGCAGCCGGGGGGGGAGCCTGGGGAGTTCGAGGGGCTGGTGCTGGACATCGATCACGGGGAGCGAACCCTCACCCTGGAAGGGCCGCAGATTCGCCTGGACCCGTCTCGCACGGAGGTGCTGGACAGAGATCGGTCGTCGATCGATCCGTTTGAACTGGAAGTGGGCGACATGCTGGCCATCAACTTCGTGTCCGAGTGGCCGTTCCCACGGGCCACGCGCATCCTGCGCCTGGATCCAGACGTGGAACTGCAGCCGCGAGCCGACGTCATTTCGGGCCTTCTGCTCGACTTTGACGAAATGGAGCAACTGCTGATTCTCGAGGGGCCGACGCTGTCGGTGCGGGAGGAAGCGGAGATCCGGGATCGGAAGGGGTCGCCGATCTCCTTCGATGAAGTTTTGGAAGGGGATCAGGTGCGACTCGTGGTCCAGGGAGGTCCGGAAGGAGAGGAGGTCACGCGTATCAAAATCGTCGGCGGTTTCGATGAGCCGATCTTCGGGGGCGGCGGGCTGGAGATCACCTCCACCTTCCCCGGACCGGATGAGGCTGCGGTGCCCACTGAGACGGTGGTGGAGGTGACCTTCAACGAACCGGTGGGTGGGTTGTTCATCGACGAGGACTTTGATTTTGGGCTCTTCCCCGAACCGCCGGAGTTCAGCGACCTGGAGATCAGCCGCGACGGGCGCACCATCCTGGCCGACGTGGTGCTCGAAGAGGACACGGTCTATCAGCTGTTCGTGGCCTCGGAGCGCTTCGGGCTGTTCACCATGCACTTCACCACCGGCGACGAGATGCCGACCGGCGGCATTCTGGGCAAGCTCGAGCTGCCACCGGACGTGCCGTTCGAGGTGATCGCCCTGGAGGAGTCGGGGGTGTTCCTGGTGGATGCATCGATCGATCTGGAAGAGCTGGAAGACGAGGACTTCGTCCGGGGGGCGCAGTTCGAGCCGAACGGGGCCTATCACTTCGAGAATCTGGAGGATGGGACATATTTCGTCTTCGCCTCGGTTGTGTTGGAGTTCGGTTTGGACGAGCAGATTGATCTGTTCGCCTTCTACGATGCGGACGGGGACGAGGAGCCGGACCCGGTCGCTGTAGCTGGGGAATTAATCGACAGGGTCGATCTAAAAGTACTACCGCCCGAGCCGATGGTGATTGAGGAAACTTCGCCGGAGGATGGAGAGGTGGAGATCGATCTGGAGACCGCGATCGAGATCAACTTCAGCGATCCGATCCGCACGGACAGGTTCGGTCTGCCGGCGATCGACGGCATCATCCTTCCCGAACCGCTCTCGGGCGGATTGAGGCGCGAGGATATCGAACTCCACGAAGATGGATACATGATCTCCATCAATGTGAAGTTGGCGGCGAACACGGCCTACTCGCTGCTGATCCGCCACGTCGAGTCGGAGGATGGCCTGGCGCTCGAGGAGCCGGAAGTGGTCGTCTTCACAACCGGCGACGAACTGCCGGGTGGCACGGTCAAAGGGAAGCTGGCCCTGCCGGACGTGTTGCCGTCGGAGCGGGTGATCCGCACCCCGGCGGCGCTGGCGCTGATCCCGTTCCGGGATTTCGACCCGCTGAATCCGGATGTGGATAAGTTCGCCGTGGCTGCCACCCTGACCTCGGACGGACAGTACTCCTTCGACCACGTTTCCCCCGGGCGCTACGTGGTGGCCGCCGGGGTGGACGTGGCGCTCCCTCCTTACTTCCGCATGCCGAGCAGCGGCCTGAGGGCCGATTTGAGCGCCTTTGAGAAGGTCGGGCGGTTCGGCCAGGAAGCGCCCTCCGACTTCGTTGAAGTGCCGTTCTACGGCTTCTCGCTGGACGAGAGTGGGCAGGCGCGCGACGATGTGCGTCCCGACATCGACGGGATCGACTTCATGCTGCGTCCCGAGGATGTGCGGCGAGTAGCGCTGCGGGTGACCGGTTTCGAGCCGGAGCCGGAGGTGCTGCAGGAGGCGCCGGAACTGCTGGATCTGGCCATCGAGTTCAGCGAGCCGCTGGTGATCATGCGCCAGTTCGTCGAGCTGGACGCCTCCATGAAGCCGGAGCCGCTCTCCGGGCCGCTCATGGAGGACTTCGCCGTCGAAGAGGACGGCCGGCGGATCGTCTTCTCGGATGTCGAGTTAGAGCCGGGAACCGCCTATCGGTTCTCGGTGGGCTTTGCCCGCGGCGTTTCGGGGCAGGACCTGGCCGAGCCGTTCAACCTGGTCATCCGCACGGCCGGCGCCGAGGAACTGGTGCTCGGAACGGTGAGTGGCACGGTGAGCGTGGATGGGGATGAGATCAGTGAGGCTACAGTTTTCCTCCTGGATCCGGAGGCGGAGGGACTCGAGATTCTGGCCGGGTCGTTTGTCGAGGGGGATGGCAGTTACCAGATGGAGGAGATGGTCGCCGGTGAATACGCCGCGTACGTAGAGATCGAGACCGTCGGCGGCAAGGATCTGTTGCTCTTCTACGACCCGGATGGGGACGGGGAGCAGGACACCTTCACATTCGACGAAGCCGGGATCACCGGGATCGATTTCGCAGTGACCATAGAAGCGGAGGAACCGCCGACAGGTGAAGAACCGACGACCGCCGGACCCAACGTCGGGGCCACCGTCTCCCTCGATCTGGACGGCAGCGCGGGAGATCAGGGGAAAACCAAGCTGGAGACCAAGGCCGGCGAGACGGTCGCACTGGCGATCTACGGCAGCGGCCTGACCGACGTCACCGGAGTCTCTGTGCGCGTCGGTTTCGACACCACTCAGGTGGTTTTAGAAGAGGCGCTCGAGGAGGGAGAGGGGGAGACGCATCTGCTCAAATCCCAATCCGGGGCGATCTCCCTGTTCCTGCCGGTTCGCCTGCAGGAAAACACGGCGGAGTTCGGCGGAGCGATCCTGAGTCCGACCGAGAGCACGGCCGCCGACGGAGACGGTTTGCTGGGGATAGTGCGCTTCTCCACGCTCGAAGGGTACACCGGAGCCAGCTTGGCACTGGACCGGGTGATCCTCAATTCCCTGGCCGGAATCCAGGACACCCTCACCTCCGAGTTGACCGCCCTGGTGGCGCCGCCGATCGACCTGACGTCGCAGCCCAAGGGGCTCCTTTCCTTCGACTTCGACACCGCTGCAGGAGATGGCGAACTGTTCCATCTGGGTGAAGTTTCGACCGGCCAGGAAATCGGCGTCGAGGTCTATGTCAACGAGGTGGAAAACTTGACCAACTATTCGGTCAAGGTGCTCTACGATGCGGAGCAGATCAAGTATGTCACCTTTGCCGAGGGGGATTTTCTCGCCAAGGGGGGAGGCACTGCTCTGGGGCTGCCGCCGCTGCTGACCGAAAACACGGTCCAGTTCGGCAGCGCCATCCTCGGACCCACTACCACCACCGCCGCTTCGGGAAGCGGGTTGTTGGGCAAGTTGACCTTCAGCACCACGGACAAGTTCACGGAAACCGACCTGCTGATCGTCATGTACTCGACCAAGCAGTTCGGCGGCGAGCAGACCGAGGTGGAGTCCAGCATTTTCGCCCGTATCAGCACCCAGACGATTGGGACGGGAAGCGAGGAACCGAGCGGGCCGAACGCCGATTTCAGCGGCGATGGAGTGGTCGATTTTAACGATTTCTTCATGTTCGCCGATGCCTTCGGGGCGACCGAAACAGATCCGCGCTACGATCTGGATAGCAATGGTCAGGTCGATTTCTCGGATTTCTTCCTCTTCGCCGACGCCTTTGGCAAGACAGTGGCCAAGGGATTGGCCGGAGAAGGGTTGCCGCGCAAAACCGGCCGCCTGAGTCTGGCGGCGAGATCGGAGGCGGAAGGACTGGTTCTGCAGCTGCGTGGAGAGGAAGTTCGGCTGCGCGGGTACGGTGCGATTGTCGAATACGATCCGGAACTATTCCGTCTGGATGGGGTAGACGACGCACAAAGCGTTCTGCGCGATGGCGGAGAAGCGCTGCTGCTGAGTCGGGAAGCGTTCGGTCAGGTGATGATCCTGGGTGGACGAACGGCCGCTGGAGAAGCTGTAGACGGCCTGCTGGCTGAGCTGCATTTCGCTCCGCTGGTGCCCGAAGCGGTCGGGATGTTCCGCGTCGGAGAAGCGCTGGTGCGGCGGGTGGATGGTCGAGTAGTGCAGCCGCGCGAACTGGGCGATATCGAAGCGCGCTGGACGCCGCAGGTGTTCGCGCTGCAGGCGAACTACCCGAATCCGTTCAATCCGTCGACGACGATCCGCTATCAGCTTCCGGTTGGCTCCGAGGTGCGTCTGGAGATCTACGACGTTCTCGGCCAGAAGGTGCGCACGCTGGTCAGCGGGTTACAGTCCGCCGGTTTCCATCAGACGGCGTGGAACAGCCGTGACGACGAGGAGGGACAAGTGGCGGCCGGGGTGTATTTCTACCGGTTGGAAGCGCGTGGTACGGCGGGTGAGCGCTATCAACAGGTGCGCAAGCTCCTGCTGCTGAAGTAAACGGCGCACTTCAGAAGAGTGCAGAAGGGATCGCTCTCTCCTTGGGGAGAAGTGGTCCCTTCTGCGTTTGACGGTACTCCCTTTCAGGTGGCCCTTTGGAGACTATTTTTATAGAGGGATAGAATCCGAGCCGTCTGGATTTTTGACAGACTCAAGTTAGAAAAGGAAGAGAGATGAGCGAGCTGATCTACCGCGACGTAACCCTTCTTTTAGGGCCGGGCGCCGCCGTATTCCCGGGAGATCCATCGGTGGCGATCCAACCCTTTGCACAGGTGGAGAACGAAGGATTCAACGCTTCGGCGCTGAGCTGCAGTCTACACACGGCCACCCACGTGGACGCGCCACGCCACCTGGACGGAGAAGGGATGGGGGTAGATCGACTGTCACTGGAGGTGCTGATCGGATCGGTGAGGGTGCTGGATTGTCGGTCGCAGCCGCAGGTGGATCGCGATTTTTTGGAGCGAAGCTGGGAAGAGACGGAACGGCTGCTGCTGCGGACGGGAGGTGGGGAGGCACTGCGGCGAGGGGAGCCGGGGAGCGGATGTCTGATGGGAGATGGGGCCGCTTTTCTGGTGGAGAAAGGGGTTGCGCTAGTCGGCATCGACGCGCTGTCTATCGACAGTCTCGATGAGGAGGAACTGCCGGTCCATCGAACTCTGCTACCGGCGGGAGTGGTGGTGATCGAAGGGTTGGATCTGAGCGGTATCAGATCGGGGTGCTACCAACTCATCTGTCTGCCGCTCAAGATCCAGGACGGGGATGGGGCGCCGGCCAGAGTGCTGCTGGTCGATGGTGTTTCGGATTAGAAATTCCGACAGAAGGCGATCTTGCGAATATGCCGCTGGTCGATGGCGTTTCTGGTCTCAGCGAAAAACCCGGGCGAAGATGCACTTGAGGTAGCGCCCTTCCGGAAAGGCGGGATCGACCGGGTGATCGGAGGCATGGAGATTGTAGGCGACGACGCGCAGCTGGACCCGGGCACCCACGGCCGCTCGACGCACCACCTGGAAGAAATCCTCCTGGGAGATTCGCGAGGAGCAGGAGGCGGTCACCAGCAGGCCGCCCGAGCGCACCAGCTTGAGTCCGTTCCGGTTGAGCTTGGTGTATACCCCCATGGCGTGCTTGATCTGATGCTGCTTGCGGAGCAGGGAGGGCGGGTCGATGACGACGATGTCGAAGCGAGGACCGCGTTCGGCCAGTTCCTCGAGGAAAGGGAAGGTATTGGCAACCAGATAATCGCTGCGCGCATTGGTCGGACAGTTGGCATCCAGAGTGCGACGGGCGGCGGGCAGTAGCTGAGGAGAGATATCGACGTCCAGAGTCCGGCTGGCACCCCCTTTGAGGGCATGGGCGGAAAAGCCGCCGGTGTAGGCGAAGCAATTGAGCAGGCTTTGCCCCTGCGACTGTTGTTGGAGTAGAGCGCGGTTTTCGCGCTGATCGAGGAAGAAGCCGGTTTTCTGTCCCCGGTACAGATCGACGCAGAGGCGAACTCCATGCTCCTCGATCTCGACGAATTCGGGGGGCGCCTCACCGCGCACCAGGCCGGTGGGGCGATCATTCAGGCCCTCCGCCCGCCGGGTGCCGACGTCGCTGCGCTCGTAGATGCCGCGGGGCTGGAGGGAATTCCAGAGGACGTCGAGGATCTCGCTGCGAAAGTGCTCTGCGCCGCAGGTGTGGAACTGCACTACCAGGTGATCGGCGTACTGGTCGACGATCAGGCCGGGCAGGCCGTCGCTTTCGCCGTGGACCAGGCGCATACCGTTGGTGCAGGCGGGCAGATGAGATTGATGGCGCAGCTGTACGGCGCGATCGATCGTTTCCCGCAGGAAGGTGTCGTCGATACTCCTCTGCCGATCTCCGGTCAGGGCGCGCACGCGGATGGAGGCGCGCGGGTTGTAGAAGCCGCGGGTGACGAAGCGGCCGTGGTGATCGAGAACGTCGACGATACTGCCGGAAGGGGCATCGGTCGGTTTGCGGCCGACAGCGCCGCTGTAGACCCAGGGGTGGCCGTTCAGCAGGGATCGCTCGCTGCCTTTTTTGAGGGTGAGTTCCGGATAGGTCATTTATTCCATTCTGTTTTAGAGGGCGTTTTTCGGAACACCGGACAGCTCTTTTGCCAACTGCTCAGGGCCGTTCGCGAGGGGTGGTCTCCAGCGCTTCGACGTGGGTGAGCAGGAGACTCAGGTGGCGGGCCACCTGCAGCAGCTTGCCTTCATTTTCGCCGGATGAGCCGCTCCCGAGGTTCTTTTCCAACTCCCGAAAGCGGCGCAGCAGGCGTTCGTACAGCCGGCGCAGACTGTCCAGTTCGTCGACCAGGAGAAGATCCCCTTCAAACAGCGCCTTGGTCAGGTGGGCGGCTTTCAACTCAGCCGGAGAGAGATCGAGAGCGAGGAGGATCCGGCACTCGTCACAGGTGTAGACCGGAGCGTCGAAGGTGCGGTCGTTACAGCCAGGAGGCACCAGCCACAGATCGGCGTCGAGCGCGCGGCTGTGGAGCTTGAGCGGACGGTCCAATCTGGCCAGAGGCAGGGAGAGGGGATCGCTCACGGGGAGAACGGTCCGGGTATCGGGTTATCTGGGGACCCATATAGTATACGAATAGTATACGAAAAAAAGATCCGCTGTCCCGATTTTATAGCTCTTTAGATAAAAATAGTGGGAGGCCGGATTGTTCTGTATTGCCGTGCGGCATCTGAAGATACAGGGGAAGCTTCGGCCATATGCGCTGCTATGCGGATTCAGCAGTGCGATTGGAAAGGATGAGCGCAGGGGGAGTCGGGATTACGGAGAGGCATCGCGGGCGCAGCGGAAGCCGATGTGGCCGGCGCCACGGTCGGGGTTGTGGTAGGTGCGGGAAGAGGCGCGGAGCTCATCGGCGGGCTGGTTCCAGGAGCCGCCGCGCACCGCGCGGAAGTCCCCCTCGGGTGGACCGGGTGGATTTGCGGAAGGGCTGACGCCGTAGTAGCCGGGGTCCCACCAGTCCTGCACCCACTCGGCGACGTTGCCGGCCATGTGGTGGATTCCCTCTGGAGTCGCACCCGCGGGCAGCGAGTTGACCGGCAGGGGCTCCCGGGTTTGGAAACGCGCCAGATGGGGCGTGGGAACGGCCTCCCCCCAGGGGTAGGTCCGTCCATTGTTTCCCCGGGCGGCGTACTCCCATTCCGCCTCGGTGGGTAGGCGTTTCCCCTGGTCCCGGCAGTAGGTGACGGCATCGCTCCAGCTGACTTCCGTGGCCGGATGCTCGGGATTTTTCAGATCGATTTGGCCGGGTCTGTCATGGGTTATCAGGAATTCCCGATAGGCGACGCGACTGACCTCGTAGCGATCCAGGTAGAAGGATTTGATCGAGACGGGATGGATTGGCCGTTCGTCCGGTAGACCCTGTACCGAGCCCATGGAGAAACTGCCGGCCGGGAGGAGCACCATCTCCGTCGGTGAGAGCAGGGAGGCAACCGCCCTCAGGCGTTGCCCCAGGCGGCGAATGGCGAGTTGGGTCTGGCGCTGCTCGCGGCCCAGGGACTGTTTCTCGACGCGCAGGACTCGGCCGGTGGCGACGTCGACGATCTTCAGCGTCAGCTCGTAGCCGGATGCAAGGCGATGAGTCTGAAGGAAGAACAGGCGGTCGACATCGAGCAGGCGGCCGAGTTCGGCGGTTCCCTTGCCCTCGGTTACGCCCGATTGTTGAAAAGAGACCTCCTCCAACACCTGCTGGATGCGCTGGCGCTCCACCAGGGTGAAGCGGTCGTTCTGACTCAGCTCTTTTTCGAGCAGGGATCGGGCGTATGTAGGGAGATTACCGGAACTGCTCCAGGCGCTGCCGACGGGAACGAGGGCGATCTTGAGCGGCTCGTCAGCTCGGGCTGGTCGGGCGCAGAGCAGGAGGAAGAGGATGACGATAAAATTGACCATAGTTTCCGCGATGCGATATCTGCCGTGTCGATGAAGTTCCGACCGTATAGATGGTTTTACTGATATCATCGGCAGAATCCGGTTTGCAGTGGCGTCTTTTTTAGAGACGCTTCAGTCCTCGGACCGTTTCATGCGGATGGGTTGAGGTCGTTCTTTACCTGCCGCCCTACCAGCGTTCGGAGCTCCGGATCATCGATGCAGAAGATGCGGAATACCTTGGCCTGGTCTTCGAAGTTGAGGACCAGAGAATCGCGCAGGCGCGACACGTCGGGGTCGTCAAAGGTGAGTGGGTCGGCCTTGTCGCCGGGGATATCTCTGCCGTAGAAGACCTTCAGGTCTACCTGGGGGCTCTTGGTAAAGGCGGGGATGTCGATGAGAATCTCGTGTCCCTCCAGCTTGCGGCCCAGGCGATGGCCGAAAATTTCACAGAGTTCGATTTCTCTGGCCCGGCGCTTGGCCGGATTGCGGTAGAGGTCGGAGAGGAGTTGCATCAGTTCCCGGTTGCGCTCTCCGGGGTGGATGACCGCTCCGACTTTGTGCAGACGGCGGTGGATGGTGCCCGCCAGCAGTTGGGAGGAGCCGGGTAGCCCGAGGCGCTGCTGCTCCTGGCTCAGCATGAGGATGAGTTCCCCTTCGGTGATGCGGTGGAAGCGGGTGGCCTCTAGCCGGCAGTCGGGATGGATCAGGATGTCCTGAACGGCGCGTTTGAACATGGCGGTGGCCGAACGCACGGTGTGGTGCCAGTAGACGTTGCGGAACATCAGGTAGTTGGTGAATACCAGGGCTTCGACCGCCGATACCCCTTTGTTGGTAATGGCCAGATGCTGGTGCTCGGGGTCGAATTTGATCGAAGCGATCAGGCGATCGCGATTGACGCTTTCGCCGAACGGGACGCCGCAGAAGAGGGAATCGCGCAGTAAATAGTCGATCTTGTCTGGATCCAGAGTACCGCTGAGGATATTGGCCAGCAACAGATCGGCGGGTGGGATGGTGCGATTCGGGTTTTCGTAGTCGATGACGTTGGCCACGCGCACGGGGTCGACCCGGAACTGTTCCACCAGCACCCGATGCACATCCCCATCCTCGTCTTCGATGATCTGTCGGGCACGCTCTTCGTGGAGCACGAAGAACGGCTTCAGATCCTCGAGGGTGTGAGAGAATGGGTAGTGGCCGATGTCGTGGAGCAGGGTCGCGGCGACGAAGACGCGGACATCCTCATCGCGCAGCGCGAGCGGGGGATCGGATGCGAGCAGGCGTGCCAGAAACTGCTTGGCCAGATGGTAGACGCCGAGGGAGTGCTCAAAGCGGCTGTGGCGTGCGCCCGGATAGACCAGATGCACGTGCCCCAATTGAGTGATGTTGCGAAGACGCTGGAAGTCTTCGGTGTCTATCAGGGAGATTACCGGCTCGGGAGCGTCGATATAGCCCCAGACCGGATCGCGAATCGCCTTGCCGCTGTCTGCCAGTAGTGAATGGTCCATATGGGGCGAATGTAGGCGGGAGATAAAACCCTGTCAAGGAGGGAAACAGACGATTGTGGACAGGCCGAATCGCCCGGGATACGACAGCCTGGAGGGAAGGGATAGGAAGAGGTAAATGGTTGACACAAAAAGGAGTATCGCCTATTTTAAAAAGCTTATCTTAGAAATTTAAGAGCTTATATAATAGGAAAGATCAATGCCGCGCACTTTGATGATTGTCAAACCGGACGCCGTGTCCCAAAACGCTATCGGTCAGATCCTGGCCCGGGTCGAGGCAGAGGGATTCGTCGTCCAGGAGCTGCGCATGGTGCGGCTCACCCGGGAACGGGCGGAGGGCTTTTACGCGGTGCACAAGGAGCGTCCCTTTTTCGGCGAGCTGGTCGAATTTATGACCTCCGGACCGGCCGTGCCGGTGGTGCTGGAACGAGAGGATGCAGTGGCCCACCTGCGCCAGTTCATCGGCGTGACCAACAGCACCGAGGCGGCGCCGGGTACCATCCGCCGCGATTTTGGCACAGACGTGCAGCGCAACGCGGTCCACGCGTCGGATTCGCCCGAAAACGCGGCGGTTGAGATCGCGTTTTTCTTTGGAGAAGATCGATAGATGTCGCAGGCATCGGCAGCCCATCCCATTCTCCTTACCTTCGACGAATGCGAGGAGGGGACGACCCAACTGGGTTTTGAGATCGGGCCGCAAGAGATCGAGTTGGAGGATGCCTTTTTCAGCTTCCCCCGACCGCTACAGGTCGATCTGACAGTCCATCGCTCCACGGAGCTGTTTACTCTCAATGGCCACATCCGCACCGTTGTCTGCGGGGAGTGCTGCCGCTGTCTCGCGGGAGCCGAGGAGCCGTTGGAAGTGGAGTTCAAACTGCTTCTCCAGCGCAGGCATGCTAGCGAGGATGAACTGGAAGCGGTCGCCGAGGACGAAGAGATCGAGATCGTGGACCCCGGCAAACGGGGGATGGATCTGGGAGACCGCATTCGCGATGCCGTTATCCTCGAGCTACCGGTGCGAATTTATTGCACGACGGATTGTAAAGGACTCTGCCCGCAGTGCGGGCAAGATTTGAATCAGGAGGCCTGTTCCTGCGCGGAGAAAGAGGTGGATCCGCGCTGGGAAGGGCTCAAGAAAATTCAGTTTTCCTGAAATCTCTCCCGACGCGGGGAGATCAACGATAACGATAAGGAGAAACAACGTGGCTGCAGTACCTAAGAGACGCATTTCGCGCACCCGTAGGGATAAGCGGCGGACCCACTGGAAGGCAAGAGCTTCGGCAATATGTACCTGTGCCCATTGCGGTCAGCCGACCGTCCCCCATCGGGTGTGCCCCAGCTGTGGATTCTATCGAGGACGCGAGCACGTAGAACCGGAAGTGTGAGAGCGCTCTGATACGTCGGGGATTGCAGGCGTTTGGGGCGAAATGAGACTACTTTTCGTCAGAGACGCCGGAAATAAGCAGGATCGTCCGCTGAATTCACATCGGAACCAAAGGCAAAGTAGAACGAGGGGAGAGATTGACCGAGCGCGCCAAGAAGTACAGTGCGATCATCACCGCTGTCGAGCGATTTTTACCCGAGAAGGTCCTGGATAATTTCGATCTGGAAAAGATCGTCGCTACCTCCAACGAGTGGATCCTCGAGCGCACCGGAATTCGCGAGCGGCGCATCCTCGAGGACGAGCCGACTTCGTTTATGGCTGTCGAGGTGGCGCGCAAGATCCTCGAGCGCAGGCAGCTCGATCCCGCCGAAATCGATCTCATCATCGTCGCTACCATAACCCCGGACATGTTCTTCCCCTCTACTGCCTGCCTGGTGCAGCATCGGATCGGCGCCACGAACGCCTGGGGATACGACCTGGCGGCCGCCTGTTCCGGTTTTGTATACGCCGTGGTTGCAGGAGCCCAGTTCATCGAGAACGGTGCCCACCGGAAGGTCCTGGTGATCGGCGCCGACAAGATGAGTGCCATCACCGACTATACGGACCGCAACACCTGCATCCTGTTCGGAGACGGCGCCGGAGGGGTTCTGCTCGAGCGCAGTGACGATCCGGAGGCGGGCCTCGTCGATTTCGAATTCCACGCCGATGGCTCTGGTGCCGAATGTCTGAACATGAAGGGGGGTGGCAGCCTGCATCCCGCCTCGCACGAAACGGTCGACCAGCGGTTGCACTATGTGTATCAGGAAGGCCGATCGGTGTTCAAGTTCGCCGTGGCCAGGATGACCGAAGTCTCGGCCAGTTTGCTGGAGCGGAACGGATTGACGGGGGAGGACCTCAAACTCTTCGTGCCGCATCAGGCTAATTTGCGTATTATTGGTGCGGCTGCCCAGCGCATGAAGCTGCCGCCCGAGAAGGTGATGATCAATATCGAAAAATACGCCAATACCACGGCGGGGACGATTCCGATCGCTCTGTCCGAGGGGTGCGATCAGGGACGGCTGGAAGAGGGGGATCTGATGATGATGGCGGGCGTCGGTGGTGGCTATACATGGGGCAGCGCCCTTTTTAGATGGGTGAAATGAGATGGAAAAATTCGCTTTTTTATTTCCCGGCCAGGCATCGCAATACGTGGGTATGGGGCGCGATCTGTGCGCGGAATTTGCTGCCGCCCAGGCCACGTTCGACGAGGCCGACGAGTTGCTCGGTTTTGCGCTCAGTAAACTCTGTTTCGACGGACCGGAGGAGGAGTTGCGGCAGACGGCGGTGACCCAGCCGGCCGTTTTTGTCCACAGCATGGCCGCCTGGCGGCTGCTGGAGGCGGAGGGGCTGAAGCCGGCATGCACCGCAGGTCACAGCCTGGGAGAATACTCCGCTCTGGTCGCCGCCGGTGCGCTCGAATTCGCCGCCGGCCTGGCGCTGGTGCGAAAGCGGGGGGAACTGATGCAGCAGGCTGGGGCCGAACGGCCCGGAAGTATGGCGGCCATCATCGGTCTGGAGGATGAGCTGGTCGTCGATCTCTGCCGGCAGGCGTCATCTGTGGGGATCGTGGTGGCGGCAAATTTCAACGCTCCGGGGCAGCTCGTCGTCTCCGGAGAGCAGGCGGGGGTCGCGCGCCTGGGGGAGTTGGCTGGAGAGGCGGGGGCCAAGAAAGTTATCGAACTGGCCGTCAGCGGCGCTTTCCACTCGCCGCTAATGGCGCCGGCCGCAGAGCAGATGGAAGGGTTGTTGCGAGAAGCGCCAATCGGCAATTCCGAACGGCCGGTGATCACCAATGTCTCGGCCCGTCCGGTGGAGGATCCGGACGAACTGCGCCAGCATCTGATCGATCAGATCACCCAGCCGGTTCGCTGGACCGAGTCGATTCAATGTCTGAGCGGCCTGGGGGTCGGAACGGCGCTGGAAGTGGGGCCGGGTGCGGTGCTGAAGGGGATGGTGCGTCGCATTGAACGGGGACTGGGAGTGCACTGTGTCGGCAAGGCGGAGGAAGTGGAAGCGGGAATCGCGGCCGTTAGTCAGTAGACTGAGTTTTACATTTCTTCAACCTATTCGGAGGATTTTTCAGCGATGACAGACCAGCTTGCCGACAAAGTAGCTCTGGTGACTGGTGGAGGGCGCGGCATTGGCCGCGAGATCTGCCAGGTTTTCGCCGGCGAGGGAGCGCGCCTGGCGGTGGCCGACGTCGTTCTCGAAACCGCTCAGGAGACAGTCGATTTGCTGCCCACCGAGGGACTGGCGGTGCAGATGGATGTCTCCGACCCGGAATCGGCGCAGGCGGGGCTGGGGCAGGTGCTCGATCATTTCGGCAAACTGGATATTCTGATCAACAATGCCGGGATTACCCGCGACAATCTGCTGATGCGGATGAGCGAGGAGGAGTGGGACTCGGTGCTCGACATCAATCTCAAAGGGACATTCAACTGCTGCAAAGCGGCGGTGCGCCCGATGATGAAGGCGCGCCAGGGGCGCATCATCAGTATTTCTTCGGTGGTCGGCGTGAACGGCAATCCGGGCCAGGTCAACTATTCGGCCTCCAAGGCCGGCGTCATCGGCTTGACCAAGACCCTGGCCAGAGAGCTGGCTTCGCGCAATATTACGGTCAACGCAGTGGCGCCCGGCTTTATCGAGACCGATATGACGGCGAAGTTGTCGGAAGAGGCTCGCAACAGCATGCTGTCGCAGGTCCCTCTGGCGCGACCGGGCACCCCTGCCGACGTGGCCGGCGCCGTGCTCTTTCTGGCTTCGGAGCAGGCCGCGTATATCACCGGTCAGGTGATCCAGGTAAACGGCGGGATGGCGATGTAGCGGAGTGCCGCTATCTGCAGGTAATTTTTTAAAAAGTTCCGGCGTTCCAGGATTAAACGAAAACGCTGGCAAAACGAGGAGAGAATATGGGAGCAGAGCTTTCGACGGTAATGGATATCGAGGCGATCAAGGCGATTTTGCCGCATCGATATCCCTTTTTGCTCCTGGATCGCATCGTCGAACTGGTCCCCGGGGAGCGGATCGTGGCGATCAAGAACGTGACGGTCAACGAGCCGTTTTTTCAGGGGCACTTTCCAGGCTATCCGGTCATGCCCGGGGTGCTGATTATGGAAGCCCTGGCCCAGGCGGGCGCCGTGATGATGCTGAAAGAGATGGAGGATCCCGGGAACAAGATTCCCTTCTTCACGGGGATCGACAAGGTGAAGTTCCGGCGCCAGGTGGTTCCGGGCGATCGCCTGTTCCTGCAGCTGGAAGTGCTCAGAAATAGAGGGAATGCGTGCAAGCTGGCGGCCAAGGCTTTTGTAGATAAAGAGTTGGCCGCCGAGGGAGAGATCATGGCCGTCGTCGGCGAACGCCCCTGAGGGGCAGAACGGCGGGTTGATGCACGAGACTTTTTGAGCGAAATTGAACATCGCAATTACAAAGATCCCAACTAACGTTAACCACTCTCGTAACACGACAGGAGGTCCCAATGGCTTCAATTGAAGAAAGGGTGCGCGATCTGATCGTCGAGCAACTGGGCGTCAATCAGGACCAGGTAGTCGCCGGTGCGTCGTTCATCGACGATCTGGGTGCCGACTCGCTGGATACCGTCGAGTTGGTCATGGCTTTTGAAGAAGAGTTCGGTATCGACATTCCGGACGAAGATGCGGAGAAGTTGGCGAGCGTCGGCGACGCCATCAAATATCTCGAAGAGAATAGCAAGGCCTGAAGCAGTTTTCAGGCCGCTTGATGACGGTTGGCGCCTCCAAAGGGAATACCTTCGGGGGCGCCAACTCGCAACTCAGTTCAGGAGAGACATAGTGTCAAGGCGAAGAGTGGTGGTAACGGGAATGGGAGTGCTGGCTCCCAATGGCAACGATCTGGAGACGTACTGGGACGCGCTCGTCAATGGTCGTTCCGGAATAGGCCAGATTACCCGTTTCGATACCAAAGATCACAATGTGACGATCGCCGGCGAGCTCAAGGATTTCGATCCGACCATCGCTCTGGATCGCAAGGAGGTGCGGCGCAACGACCCATTCACGCACTACGCCGTTTACGCCGCCACCCAGGCGCTGGGGAACGCCGGTATCGATATGGAAAAGGTAGATGCCGAACGAGTGGGGGTCATTTGGGGATCGGGAATCGGCGGCATCAGCACGCACGAGATAACGCACTCCCTTTTGATCGAGAAGGGACCTTCCCGGGTCAGTCCGTTCTACGTGCCGATGATGATCTGCGACATGGCCGCCGGCATGATCTCGATGAAGCTGGGGGCGAAAGGGCCCAATTACGCGGCGGTTTCCGCCTGCGCTTCGGCCGCCCACGCCATCGGCGAGGCGGCGCGCAAGGTCCAGTACGACGAGGCGGATATCATGATCGCCGGCGGCTCCGAGGCGTCTGTGACGGCCATTTCGGTCGCCGGTTTTTCCGCCTCCAAGGCGCTGTCGACGCGCAACGATGAGCCGGAGAGGGCCAGCAGGCCTTTCGATGCCGAACGGGACGGTTTCGTCATGGGCGAAGGAGCGGGAGGGATAATTCTGGAAGAGCTGGAACACGCTCGCCGGCGCGGTGCGGAGATTCTGGGGGAATTCAAGGGGCTCGGGTTCACCGCAGACGCCTATCACCAGACGGCCATGGCGCCGGATGGAGAGGGTGGCGCGCGCGCCATGCGCATCGCTCTGAAGGATGCCGGTCTGGGGATCGAGGATGTGAAATACATCAACGCCCACGGCACCTCTACACCGCTGGGAGACGGGCAGGAAACGGCCGCTATCAAAGCGGTCTTTGGAGAGAAGACCAGAGAGGGATTGGCGGTCAGTTCGACCAAGTCGATGACCGGTCATCTGCTGGGAGCTACCGGAGCGGTGGAGAGCATCGCCTGTGTGATGGCGCTCAAGGACGGCATCCTGCCGCCGACTATCAACTACGAAAACCCGGATCCGGATTGCGATCTGGACTGCGTGCCCAACGAAGCGCGCCAGGTTCCGATCGACTATGCGCTCAACAACTCCTTCGGTTTCGGCGGGCACAATGTAGCGTTGGTCTTCAGCCGTTTCGCCGACTGATAATCTGGTGGCGGAGGAGACCTGCTTCTCCGCCACTGCATCTCTCCGCGTTTGCTCCCCGGCACGTCGCGAATTGGCAGTACTGCACGAGGTAGGCGATTGATGGGATGGTTTACAGCCTTCGTCTGCCGCGCGAGCGGCAGGTTCCGCCTTCGCTCTTTCGGTCGCTTCCGCCGGGAAGGGCCGGATGAGCTGGATGCCGGAGTGCTGAGGGAATTGGAGGGGCGAATCGGCTATCGCTTTCGGGATTCCGAACTGCTGGTCAATGCGCTGAAGCATCGATCCTACGTCTACGCCCATCAGGGACACGGCATCGAGTCGAACGAACGACTGGAGTTTCTGGGCGATGCCGTTCTGGATCTGCTGGTGGCCGATTTTCTGTTTCGGCGCTTCCAGGACAAGCGCGAGGGGGATCTCACGCAGATGAAGTCTCTGGTCGTAAGTCGCACGGTGCTGGCCAGAAAAGCGCGCGATATCGACCTGGATCGCTTCATCCTGCTCAGCCCGGAGGAGCGAGGCGCTGGAGGGGGAAGGCAACCTTCAATTCTCTGCGACGCTTTTGAGGCTTTGATCGGCGCCATCTATCTGGATGGGGGGCTGGAATTCAGCCGCACCTTTGTCGATAGGAAGGTACTCGACGACTTCGACGAGCTGATTCAGCGAGATGACTATGTAAATTTCAAGAGCAAGCTTTTAGAGCACACGCAGAGTTTGGGCAGCGGACATCCTCGCTATCTCGTCCATTCGGAGGAAGGGCCGGATCACTGCAAGATGTTCAGCGTCGAAGTTTGCGTGACGGGTGAGAGTATTGGCAGGGGGAGCGGGCGCAGCAAGAAAGAGGCTCAGCAGATGGCGGCCAGAGATGCGCTGCAGCGTCTGGGAGCGCTTTGATGGAGAGATGGCGTCTGCTCGATACCGGGCGCTCCGGCGGTCCCTACAACATGGCGGTCGACGAGGGATTGACGCAGAGTGTGGTCGAGAAGGATGGGCGTCCGATCCTTCGTCTTTTCGGCTGGAATCCGCCCACCATTTCCTTTGGCTACGGTCAGGATCCGGCCCGGGAGGTCGATCTGGAGAAGTGCCGACGCGCCGGAGTGGAACTGGTGCGCCGGCCGACCGGCGGGCGGGCGGTGCTGCACTGGGAAGAATTGACCTACAGCCTCATCTGTCGGCAGGATCATCTCCGGCTCGGAGGGGGCATCGAGGAGACCTATCGAGTTATTGGCGAGTGCCTGGTCGAGTCGCTGCGTCGCTTCGGGGCGCCGGTGGTTCTGGAGCGGGCGAGCGAGCGTCCCACGCGTCCGCGCGGCGCCGGAGCGACTGCTCCCTGTTTTTCGAGCATCTCTCGCTGGGAGGTGAAATGCCGGGGGCGCAAGCTGATCGGCAGCGCGCAGCGCCGCGTCGATGGCGCGATTCTGCAGCACGGTTCGCTGCTGCTCGGGGAGGCACACTGCCGGATCCTCGATCTGCTGCCGTCGATGCCGGATCGCCTGCGATCCGCCTGGCGGCGACAGCTGGAAGAGCACAGCATCTGCCTGGGGGAATGCGTCGAACAGAAGATCGAGGTGGCGGAATTGGTGTCCTGTCTGGCGGACGGTTTCAGCCGATGTCTGGGAGTGGATATGTGCTCCGATATTCTCACTCCCGGGGAAGAGTTGTGCGTTCGAGAGCTGGTTGCGAAGAAATACGGCGATCCGTTTCGGCGGCGTGCCGACGATGCCGGGAACGGCGTCGGCGGCGCTGTTCCGGAGGCCGATCTCCTCTGCGTGGAGTCCTGAGATGTCGGAAACCCGGAAAAACCCTCCGCAGGAGACGCTGCTGCAGGTTCGCGATCTGGAGACCTATTTCTACACTGAGGACGGGGTCGGACGGGCGGTGGACGGCATTTCTTTTGAGGTGAAGCGGGGGGAGACGCTGGGGTTGGTGGGGGAGAGCGGCTGCGGCAAGAGCGTCAGCGCGCTGTCGGTGATGCGCCTCATTCCCGAGCCGCCCGGCAGGATCAAAGCCGGACAGATTCTGCTCAACGGGCGGGATCTCCTCGATTTGAGCGAGGAGGAGATGTGCCAGATCAGGGGGGATGACATCGCCATGATCTTTCAGGAGCCGATGACCAGTCTAAACCCGGTGCTGACCTGCGGTTTCCAGATCATGGAGGCGATCATCCTGCACCAGAAGGTCTCCAAGGCGGAAGGGCGCCAGCGGGCGATCGAGATGCTGCGCCTGGTGGGGATTCCGGCACCCGAACAGCGCATCGACGAGTATCCGCATCAGATGAGCGGGGGGATGCGCCAGCGGGTGATGATCGCCATGGCGCTGTCGTGCAATCCGGATATGCTGATCGCCGACGAACCGAGCACGGCGCTGGATGTGACCATCCAGGCGCAGATTCTGGATCTGCTGCTGAAGCTGCAGGAGGAACTGCACATGGCCATCCTGCTGATCACCCACGATCTGGGGGTGATCGCCGAGATGGCCGACCGGGTGGCGGTCATGTACGCGGGAAAGATCGTCGAGCATGCGACCACCGAAGCGCTTTTCGCCCGGCCGCTGCATCCCTATACCCGGGGGTTGCTGCAGTCGGTGCCCAGACTCGATCAGGTGCGCGATCGGTTGGAGATCATTCCGGGTATGGTGCCCGATGCCCGGGAGTTCCCCGACGGGTGTCGGTTTGCGCCGCGCTGTGCTCTGGCAGAGGAACGCTGTCGGCAGCAAGAGCCGATGCTGGAAGAGCGAGGAGAGGGGCACCGGGTGGCCTGCTGGAAATGGGAGGCCGCTGCCGGTGCAAAGAGTGAGGGAGGAGCAGTGAGCGATGAGTGAGACGCGGCCGCTCCTGGAAGTCGAAAATCTGAAGAAACACTTTCCCATACGAATGGGTCTGTGGGGACGGGTGCAGGGGCAGGTCAAAGCGGTCGACGGCGTCTCCTTCGACATCCAGCAGGGAGAGACGCTGGGAGTGGTCGGGGAGAGCGGCTGTGGGAAGACGACGCTGGGACGGATGCTGCTGCGCCTGATCGACGCCACCGAGGGGAGCATTTCCTTCGCTGGGGTCGATTTGCTGGGCCTGGGCAAAAGGGAGATGCGCGCCCAGCGACGCAAGATGCAGATCATTTTTCAGGATCCCTACAGCTCGCTCAATCCGCGCATGACGGTTGGAGGGATCATTGGAGAAGCACTGAAGATCCACAAACTGGCCACCCGGCAGGAGATGAACGGGCGAATCAATCGCCTGCTGGATATGGTGGGATTGCCGTCCAGTTATGTGCGGCGCTATCCGCATGAGTTCAGCGGCGGGCAGCGCCAGCGGATCGGCATTGCCCGGGCGCTGGCGGTCGACCCACAGTTTATCGTTGCTGACGAGCCGGTTTCGGCGCTGGATGTGTCGATTCAGGCGCAGATCATCAATCTGCTTCAGGACTTGCAGCGCGACCTGGGGCTGACATATATGTTTATCGCCCACGATTTGAGCGTTGTCCGCCACATCTCCGAGCGGGTAGCGGTGATGTATCTGGGACGGATCGTGGAACTGGCTCAGCGCGACCAGATATACGGGGCGCCGGCTCATCCCTACACCCGGGCGCTGCTTTCTGCCGTGCCGGTGCCGGATCCACGCCTGCAGCGTCAGCGCGTCATTCTCACTGGCGATGTGCCCAACCCGGCCGCTGTGCCGACCGGCTGTCCGTTCCACCCCCGCTGCCCGGAGCGCCAGGAGGCGTGCACGCGGGTAGTGCCCGAACTCAAAAATTTGGGCGATAAGCACCAGGCCGCCTGTCTGCTGCGCTATCCCGCGGCAGAGAAACGACAGTTGGGCCTTCCGATTGACGACGTCGATGCTATCGGCGCCTAGCCGAGAGCTACCGCTTCTGGAAAGAGAGACGCTCCTCCGGATGGAGGAGGCTCCTCCGGATGGAGGAGATAAAGAGCAGGAGAACAAAAGCGTATGATGACGAGACTGCGGGAGAGGACCGCCATAGTCCTCTGGTTTGTGATCTTCGCCTTCGTCGGGTTGATCGTCGTCGAATGGGGCGCCGATTTTTCGGGCACTTCCCAGGGCGGCGACGGCAATGCTGTGGGCGTGATCAACGGCGAGGCGATCTCGCTGAAGGATTTTCAGACGGCGCTGCGCAATGCCAGCTCGCAGCGTCCACGCGATCAGCGCGACGATCAGTCGCAGCTGGTGCGCGAGGTATGGGAAGCGATCGTTCGGGACATCGTCCTGCAGCAGGAGATCGAGAAGCTGGGGGTGCAGGTGTCGGATAAGGAGTTGGTCCACTACACGCAGACCCAGCCGCCGCCTGCGGTGCGCAATCTGGAGGTATTCCAGACCGACGGCGAGTTCGATCAGCTCAAGTACCGGCAGTTCATGAGCGATCCGAATATGCTGCAGTCGAACAAGGGCTTCATCATGCAGATCGAGAACATGCTGGAACAGCAATTGCTGAACTACAAGCTCCAGCGGCTGCTCATGGAGACGGTGCAGGTCTCCCCTGGGGCGGTGCGCGAATACTACGCCGAGCAGAACGAGAAGGTCGAGGTGGAATACCTGCAGATTCCCTCCAGTTCGATCGGTGATGCGGATGTGGAAGTGACGGATGCGGATCTGGCCGCCTATTACCAGGAAAACCCGGAGGACTTTCGTCATCCGGAGCAGGTGCGTCTCGATTACATCTTCTTTCCCAAGGTGGCCAGCGCTGAGGATTCGGTCAAGGTGGCTGAGGAGATCGAGCGTCTGCGACAGGAGATTGAGGCGGGAGCCGATTTTGCCGAATTGGCGGCGCTGGAGTCCGACGATACCGGATCGGCGGAAAAAGGAGGGGATCTGGGTAGTTTTGGGAGGGGGCGGATGGTCAAACCTTTCGAGGACGCGGCGTTTGCCCTGGCTGCAGGGGAGATTTCACAACCTGTGCAGACCCGTTTTGGCTGGCATCTGATCAGAGTGGAAGAGCGGTTGGAGGAGGGGGGGGAAGAGAAGGTGAAGGCTCGACACATCCTCTTGAAATACGAACCGTCGCGCCAGACAGAGGAAGATCTGCGGACCCGGGCCGAGGAGTTTCAGGCGCGAGCCGAGGTAGAGGGGTTTGCGACAGCGACAACGGCGGCTGGCCTGGAGGTGCGCGACAGCGGCTATCTGCAGCAGGGGAGCATAGTGCCCGGCCTGGGGCAGGGCACGGCCTGGGTGACCAATATGTTCTTCGAGCGGGAAGTGGGCGCGGTCAGCAAGGCGTTCGGAAGCGAAACCGGGCTGTGGGTCGCCCATTTGAGCGAACGCCGTCCCGAGGGGATTGCTCCCCTGGAGGAGGTGAGGGTGAGGGTGGAGCGGACGGTGCTGGGTCGCAAAAAGGCTGAAAAAGCGGGTGAGCAGCTGAAGTCGATCCGCCAGGAGGTGACCGGTGGAAGCTCCCTGACAGAGGCGGCCAAGGGGGCTGGATTCGAGCTCAAGCAGCTCCAGCCTTTCGGGCGCGACGAGTCGGTGCCCGGTATTGGTCGCCGCAACGCCTTTGTCGGGGCGGCCTTTGGACTGGAGTCCGGACAGCTCAGCGAGGTAGTGGTCATGCCGCCGCGGGGTGCCTATCTGATCAGTCTGGTCGAAAAGATTTCGGTCGATGAAGAGAAGTTTGCAGCCGAGAGGGAACAGGCGGGTGTGGAACTGCTCCGTCGGCGGCAGGAAGAGATGGTGCAGAACTGGTTCGCACACGTCTTCCAGACGGCCGAAATTGAGGACTATCGGCATCAGTTTGGATTCACCTTCTGATATCGACTCTTATGCTGGCAGAGTGACGAGTGGTTTCATATATTGAGACCACTCGTTTTTTTCGACTCAATCGAACCCAGGATAGCTAAAGAGACGTCGAAATTGCGCTACAGGCGTCAAAACCTGTAGAAAATCGTCTCATTGGCGATGCTGAGTTCAATAGAAGCTGCGATCAAAACAATCGATACGAATAAAGGAGTGAGAGATATGGCAAAGCGTAAAATTGGCTTTATCGGCCTGGGGATCATGGGACGACCGATGTCCAAACATTTGCTGAATGCCGGCTACGAACTGGTCGTGCACGACGTCAACCGGGAAGCGGTGGCCGATGTGGTTGCGGCTGGAGCAGAGGAGGCGAAATCTTCCAAAGAGGCGGCCGAAAAGAGTTCGCTGATTATCTCCATGCTGCCGGACTCGCCGGATGTGGAAGCGGTGGCGCTGGGAGTCGAGGGGATTATCGAGGGGGTAAGCGAGGGAGATATCTACGTCGATATGAGCACGATCGCGCCCAGCGTGGCTGTCGAGGTCGGAGAGGCGATGGCGGCCAAAGGGGTCAGCTGTCTGGATGCGCCGGTGAGCGGCGGCGATGTGGGCGCCCAGAACGCCGCGCTGTCGATCATGGTCGGAGGGGAACAGGTGACTTTCGACGAGGTATTGCCGGTTTTCGAGGTAATGGGGAAGAGCGCGGTTCTCTGCGGTCCTCTGGGAGCGGGCCAGACAGTAAAGGCGTGCAACCAGGTCCTGGTGGCGGTGACCATCGCCGGCGTCAGCGAAGCGCTCGTACTGGGGGCCAAAGCGGGGGTCGACCCGCTCAAGATCGTCCAGGTCCTCAGCGGCGGTCTGGCTCGCTGCGGCATACTGGAGAATAGAGGAGAGCGGATGGTCAACGGGGATTTCGATCCCGGCTTCCGCATCCGGCTCCACTACAAGGACCTGAATATCATCATGAAGACGAGCAACGACTACCAGGCGCCGCTGCCGGTCACCAGCATCGTGCACGAGTTGTTCAATACTGCGATGAGCA
>Ga0233431_1002440_pt1 | contig 26019 bp, 36 predicted proteins | sample SI_118_April2016_FD_179867 | JGI IMG/M metagenome (GOLD analysis project Ga0233431, IMG submission 179867) | Seawater microbial communities from Saanich Inlet, British Columbia, Canada - SI_118_April2016_200_MG | ecosystem: Environmental > Aquatic > Marine > Inlet | place: Canada: British...
ACGTGTAAAACCGTCTGTACCACCTTCCATAAGACTAAAATCAGTTGCACTTGATTGATTTATGGCATTTTGTTTTAAGCTACTACTTCTAGTTCTTACAACCAAAGTAGGATATTCCAGCTTAATCTGTTCAACTTTATCCATAAAATCATTGATTTCATGATAACTTAACAGTTTATCTTTTATTCTTAATGCTCTACCTAAAGGTCGTGCATGGAAAAAACTTATATCTTTACAATAATCATTAGCTAATTCAAGTAAACCTCTAATATCACTTTCATCAAGAATTGAAGTTACAGCTGAATTAATTGTTACTCGACATCCAGCAGAACTTAACGCTTTGACTGTTTCTTCAGCTTTATTATAGTTACCCTTACCTCTGATACTATCATTATGTTTTTTATAACCATCAATACTTATAGAAATCTCGTCAGGATTAATTTTAATAATTTTATCAACAGTTTGTGAATCAGCATATATACCATTAGAATTTAATGAAAAGGTCATTCCAAGCTCCTTAGCTTTATTTAATATCTCTTCCCAACCCAGTTTTAATGTTGGCTCTCCCCCACTGAAGCGAATATCAAATACGGAATCCTTCGCTAATCCTTCAACAACATCGATTGCTTGTTCTAAACTAAGTTCATCGTTTAATGCCTTATCTGAACTGTTTAAACAAGTTCTACAACGAAGATTACATGCAAGAGTTAGATCAAAGTATGTTCTAATTGGAGAGTATAAAAACCCACTACCTGCTTTTGACAGATTATTGCTCATTTCTTCAACATCATTATTTTTACTAAACTCATTATACTGTTGTTCTGTCATTAAGAAATGTTTGAAATTGTTAGGATCAAAGACTACCTTACCAAAATTTTCATTTCTTGATTTAAATTTCTTCACCATTTTATAAAATGTTATGGAGTTTAAGCAATTCCTTTTCATAATTGTACTCTTCTTTAGACTTTGCTCTATGAACTGCATTCTTTACTATGTAAAGCCCACTTGTTGTAGTATCCAATCCTTTACCATACTTGTATCTTAAAGTATCTACTGCACAATCTTTTGGATCTGACAATTTCCCTGCAAATTGGAAAAAGTTTTCAATAACGGTATTTCCTTCAATAATACCAAGTTGACAAGGTGTTTCCACCATATACTCTTCAATTGCAGAATAGTAAGGTTTACCAATATCGTTGAAATAAAATTTTGCCGTTAAATCAGGACTAAAATCAAACACTTCAGTGTGTACAATATTAAATTGTTTTGAAATATCGTCCAAAATTTTTGCTCTTTCACTCCAACCGTCAGGTTTAATGATAAACAAAGTTTTTTCTATCATTTTAGTATTTACAGTAAGGGTTAGTATTTGCAGAGTCAAGTTGTCGATAAAATTCCATTTCCATACTAGCTCCTACACATTTAACGCCTTTCTCTGGACATTCATAACAATCTTCTTGTAATTTTAGACTAATTTCTCTGAACCGTTTAAGTTCAGGAGAATTTCTCCAAATGTTAAGCAATGTGTAACCTTCATCTTTAATATTACCTAAATAAAATTCTGGTCTTAGATGTGGTGTGTACCCTCCTGGCCAAATTGAACCGTTAGGTAATATGTTAAACCTTGTAAAACCATCGGGACCACCCATTTTTAGTCCAACATTATTCTTTTTTATCTTATCTATTGAATTTATCGCTAATACCTTAGCACCATGTAAAATGTTTACATGTGGATACTTTGCTTTGTAAGGTTCTATCTTCTCATCAAATGCTAGTAATTCATCATAAGTCATAACTTGATCCAAAATGTCCAATGCTCTTCCAGCAGTTCTCATATAGAAAAAATTAATTTCTTCAACATACTGACTCGCTAATTCTAAAATTTCTTCAAGATCATTCCCTGAACCCCTAGTAAGTACAGTATTTATTCTTAAATGTGTGCCTTTTTTGTGTAAGTCCTTTAATGTTTTTACAGCCTTTTCAAAAGTACTATTACTCCTTATGTAATTATGAAAATCTTTGCCACCATCAATACTTATAGCTACTTGATCTGCATTTAAACTTACAATTTTTTCAACAGTATCTTCATGATTTCGATAAACCCCATTTGTATTAAAAGATACTGAAAAACCTAAATCCTTTGCATATTTTAACAATTCAAACCAATCAGATCTAGCAGTTAGTTCCCCACCACTGAAACGCACATCAAACACATTATCATTTCTAAATCCTTTTAATGTTTTCTTAACTTCTTCTGTAGTTAATTCATCTGGTTTAGGTTTGCCGGATTGATTAAAACAAGTTTTACATCTAAGATTACAAGCTGAAGTAAGTTCAAAATACATTCTTATTGGTGAAAAAATGATATCGTCTAATGCCCCATTTAAATCCGCGTCCAATTTTTCGTAAGAATTAACTCTAATATCATCAAAACATAATTCTTCAGGCAAACTTCCTCGTGCTAGAAATTTGTGTCTCATTTTTTGTTTATCAAATAATGTGTAACCAAAAGGTTCATCTCGTAGTACAAATCTTTCTTCATTCATTTTATTCTTCCTTTTTATTAAAACATCTAGAACTCACCTTATCAACCTATATCCTTTAGTATATAGATTATTTATAAGCCTTTTGTGTAAAAATATGAAAAATGTCGAAAGTTTTTTTCTTAAAACCACCCAAAGCATAATGTGTGGTCTCTTAATCTTTTATTTTAACTTAACGTTGGAATTCCTGTTAGTTTCTTTTCCCATACGAAGTGTGGGAAAATTGCGTCCGCAAAGTTGTGTTTAAGTTCCTATTAATCCGACCACAGGGAGACTAATTGTCCGAAGGACTGGGGGTCTGTGTTCAATAAATAAAGCGTAGCGTTACATCAAGAACAAGAATAAAAAAGGAGTTCCGTTCAAAGCTAAGATTCTTAACAAATATTCAAAAAACAACGAAAAGTTTAAATACTTTAATGAATATATATTCATAACTCGGAAGAGTGGAGGGAATAAAATGCCAAACCAAGACGGAACAGGACCTGAAGGGAAAGGGTCTCTTACAGGAAGAAAGAAAGGAAAATGTGAAGGAGCAACACCTTGCCCTAGAGGTAAAGGAATGGGCCGAGGTAGAGGACAAGGTCGTGGGAGAGGAATGGGGAGAAGAGTTAACCAAGAGTAAGCTTTATATTATTTATTTGTTTACTTAAGATGGTGCCACGTCCAAGACTAAGAAGAAGAGTACGATTCAATCCAGAGGTAACTTACTTTAAACCAGCAGGAGTGCCATTAAAACAGCTGGAAGAAGTGACTTTATCTTATGATGAACTGGAAGCATTAAGGTTGAAGAATACTCTTAACTTAGATCAAAAAGAAGCTGCCGAAAAGATGCAAATATCTCAGCCAACTTTTCACAGGATACTTTTATCTGCAAGAGAAAAAGTAACAGAAGCTTTAGTAAAAGGCAAAGCAATTAAAATTGAAAAAAGAGGATAATAAATTGAAAAACTATTATTAATTATAATCGCTTTTTGAGGCATTTTTTACAAGTTCCATGAACATCTATCTGAAAATGACAGATGCTTTCTTTAATTTTTAAAAAATCAATAGAATCAACATCAAAATGTTTTATTTCACCACACTTTTGACAGATAAAATGACAATGATTATTTTCGTCTTTTGAATACACAATTTTCCTATTGCATAAGTAAGAATGAAGTTTTTCTTTTTTCTTTAGATTTCTTAAAAATCTGTAAATTGTGGCAATTCCAATCTTCTTATTCCTCTGCTCTACTTTCTTGAATAAATCTTCTGCTGTGAAAAATGAATCTAATTTTTTAACCTCTTCTTCAATTAATTCTTTCTGTTTGGTTTTTCTCATTTTTCTTATTGATAATGTAAATCAATAACAAATATAAATAAGTTTTGTTTTTACTCTAGATATGTCAGCAACAACATATGCAATTTTAAGTGTGATTATCGTTTCATTAATAGCAATTGTAGCTGCAATTCCTCTGCTAATTAAAAAGAAAATTTCCCAAAAAACATTATTAATTTTACTTAGTCTTTCTGTAGGAACTCTTTTTGGTAGTGTATTCATTCACTTCTTACCAGAAGCAGTTTCTCATGGATATACTTTAGGATTGGCTTTTTATTTTTTGTTAGGAATTTTAGTTTTTTTTGTTTTAGAAAAATTAATTCATTGGAGACATAGTTGTAAAAAAAATCAGGAAGATTTAGGGCATAGTCATGCCTATTACTTAGCTCCCATAAATTTGATTGGTGATGCCATTCATAATTTGTTAGATGGGATGGTTATTGCTGGAGCATATGTGATTAGCTTACCATTGGGAATTGCTGCTACTGTTTCAGTTATATTTCATGAAGTACCACAAGAAATTGCTGATTTTGGCATTTTGTTATATTCAGGAATGTCCAAACTGAAAGCCCTGTTTTATAATTTTCTCTCAGCAGCGACTGCAATCTTAGGAGCAGTTATTGGATTAATTTTGGCAGGAAAAACGGCAGGTTTTACACATTTTATCATTCCATTTGCAGCAGGGAACTTTATTTATATTGCCGGTTCTAATTTAGTGCCAGAATTACACAAGCATTGTAAATTAAAAGACACAATATTGCATATTGTTGCTATTATTTGCGGAATTGCTATAATGGTTGCAGTTACATTATTTGGACCGGGGCATACACATTGAGGTGAAAAAAATGAGAAAATATTTGTTGGTGTTGTTGATTTTTGGATTGTTGGTTTTTGCGACAGGTTGTGATACTGAATTAGGGTATTCACATGAAGATCATGACCATGACGGAGACGGTATTCCAGACCATACAGCAGAAGAACATCATGAAGAAGAGCATAATGACTTTGAAAAGGAACTCCTCCATAAATAATTAAATTTCTTTACGTAGTAAAGTGTGACTGTGCATCAGCACCACAGACCCCCATTTTTTACTTTTAGAACTTAAACACAATTGAAACTAACATCGGTTCCTGTTAAATACTTTTCCAGTTACGAGCGAAGCGGAGTTCTGGAAAATTGCGTCCGCAAAGTAAAATTTCCATTTCCTATTAACATCGCGTGCTGTTAAATCCTCCGACCTACGTAGTGGGGAGGACAAGGAGCGTAGCGACGTAGAGTATTTTAATCACCGTAAATCGCATTGACACCGTAGTTTTCGCTAACATATTAATATTAATTCTCTGCAAAGCAGACTATAGTTTAGGGGGAGTTCTTGAGCCGAAGGCTCCTTTGGTTTAGTACGTTAAGGGGGAGTTCCGTTTTATCTTTTGAGCGTAGCGTTACTTTGAAAACAAGTAGAAAGGAGGAGAAAAGTTTGAAGTATTATGTGACTTCGAGCTCAAAAAGTCCTGAAAGCATAACATTTATAATATTTAATGTCTATTTTAACTTAAACAAGTAATATTATGATATTTGAAGTGAATAAGCTTAATGATCTTAGTAAAGTAGCAATGAGTGAAGTAGTAGAACAAATAAACTCAACTGATTTCCTGAAAGAGTTACAAAATTGATTAAAGTTAAAAAATTTTGATTTAGCTAGAAGTCTGTCAGAGACACTATATCTATAGAAAGATTTATGACTAGGTGTCACTAATCAGCAGTAGTGATTAACTATGAGAGATTTAAAATGATACCAGAATTATTTATTGAAAATAAGAAAATCGATTTAGCCTCTTATACAAAGGTTGTTGCAATAGTTGACAAAGAACTCTATAAGTGGCATAAGGCATTTTTAGACAAACATTTCAAAGATATTATTTTTATCAGATCAAAAGAAACTATGAAAAATATTGATGAAGTTATACCAATTCTTAAGAGTCTCGCAGATAAAAATTTAGATAGAAATTCATGTCTTGTTGCAATCGGAGGCGGAGTAATTGGAGACATTACAGGATTTATGGCATCCATATATATGAGGGGGATTGATTTTATTCAAATCCCCACAACGTATATGGCAATGTGTGATCATATTATTGGCAAAGTAGCAATATCAAATGTAAAAAAAAATGTTTTTGGTTCATTTTATAGTCCAAAAAGAACTTATATCTTCAAAAGATTTATCAAAATACTCCCACAAAAACTTATAAATCAAGGTTTTGCTGAAGTTTTAAAACATTATTTTATTACTGGAAATAAAGAATTAAAGAAAATAATCTTGAAAAAGAAGGTTGGAATTAAAGATCTTATAAATGCAGTTGAAATTTCTCACAAGATAAAATCCTCCTTTGTAAAAAAAGATCCAAGGGATATTAATGGGTCACATAAAGCATTGAGTTATGGACATACCTTTGCTAATGCAATTGAAAAAATAGACCAGAACATAAATCATGGTGAGGCAGTCTTAAAAGGGATGATACTTGCAACTAAATTATCACACAAATTAGGCCTACTTAATGATAAAGATTTTATCGAGCTGATGAAAATTTGTACAATATTAGAAAGAAAATTTGATGTACAAATAAAAATTAAGAAAAAGAATATCAATAATATGTTACATTCTTTTAAAACTGATAAAATCTCATGCAATGGTAAAATGAAATTTGTTTTGCTCACAAAAGTTGGAAAACATGTAATTGTCGAAATAGAAGAAAAACAGGTAAAAAATCTTCTATTAGGAGAGTGTGAAAATGATGCTTAAGATGTATAAGCAAGTAATTGACTTGCAAATCAAAGATCCCCAAGATGATGGAGCTACAAAAAGATTGTTAAAACAATATATTCCTGATGTTAGGTTCGATGATTCCGTTTCTCAAAATTCAGCTTTTGTAATAGTAATTGAAGAAGGAGAACCATTTTACCAAACAAGCCCAAAAGGAGTAGTATATAGAACTCCCGAAATAAATAGAGGGGATGTAATGGCTGTTGTTTCAAGGCATGCTGAATATCTTTGGGCAAATAAAGGAGTTTACTCCGTTCATTCTTCTTCAATAAATATTGATGGAAAAACCATACTAATTCCAGGAAGAAGTGGAGCTGGTAAAACCACCCTTATGATGAATCTTGTAAAAAACTTTCCACAAGCAAAACTAATCTCTGGCGACAGAACACTTGTTGATGGAAGAGAAATTGTTGGTGGAACTAAACTTCTTAACTTTATTGCAAGTTCGTTAAGAGAAGAGTTTCCTGATCTTATTAAAATATTGGATACTTATACAGTAGGAGATAGAATTAGACTTGACCAAGAACATAGTCCTTTTTCTTATCAACAAGAACCAACAAACATTAATGCAATTGTTTATCCACAAAAACATCCTGGAAAATTTACGGATCAAGAGCTTAAAGGAATTCCGAGACTTACCCGACTTGTTTATCAAGGACATCATTTCTTGGATGAATTTCCTCGACTATTACTTGGGATTATGGAACCTTTAAGTACTCCTGTGACTCAAGAAGATAGAAAACGGGTACTTGCTAAAATTAAGGATTTGACGGATAATACTCCTTCTTATGTCATAGCAGGAAACCTTGTTGACATGGTTGATTTTATTGAGAGGGAGATATTATGAGTGAACAATTAAGATTTTTGCTAGGCGTAGATCAACAAAAAGACTTTAGAATTTATCGTAAAAAAATTAGTGAAGTAAAAGGAATCCCACTTATCACTTACGATAAAATGACCAGTGAATACCGAATTGATTTTTCTTCTATTAATGAAATCCCCATACAAGATATTGCAACTCCTGGTTATCGCCCACAGACCTTATTAGAAGATGAAGGAGTTATTTATTTTCATTTTAAGCAAGATGAAATGCCCCCTCTTCATCAACAAATACTTGATGCACTTTCACAAAGACTTCCACAAATGGCTGAAAATCTTAATGAATCCACTTGGCAATATTGGCAAATGTTACAAAATTATGCTGAATTTAGGAAACATTTCAAATATTACAAAGAAGCATTTAGAATAGCTACAAATCTTCGACCAAATGAAATCGGAACAGTTATTGATGTTGGGATTAAAGATTCAACAGTTGTCCTTGATATGTTTAGTAATGGTTATGAAAGAACGGCAATGGACAACGATTTTCCCGAAGGATTTAAACCAACTGACAGAAGGATTATTATGTTAAATGATGATTTATTCACATATGATTTCAGACAAAGATACGACATAGTTATGTGTCAACAAGTCCTTGAACATCTTGAAGATCCGTCAAATGCTTTTAGTCGCCTTGAAGCTATTTCAGATGACATTGTAGTGATCTCAGTTCCTTATGGTTCATGGCACAATACCCTATATGATCCAATTGATGAAGAAAGAGTTAGATCTTGGACAGGAAAAATTCCTGAACTTGAGTCTGTAGTTGAAGATTTTGGTGTGAAAAGATATATTGCTGGGTATAGAGTGGAGAAGAAAAATGTCAAATAATGAACAAAAAGAAAAAGAGCTAGAAGCTGTTGCTAATAATCTTTGTCAAAGTATTGAAGTATATAGTAGGGGTGCCATAATTGTTGGTTCATTTGCACATAGTAGAGGATTTGCGATTAGACAAGGAACCGATATAGATGCGATGGTATTTTGTGATTTGAGAGATATTGGAAAGATTCTCCAAACACCAATTTATGAGGGATATGAACCAGCATCTTTAGATTTAGCAACAAGATATTTCGCTGAAGGAACAACAGATCTTATGAGTACCCGCCACGATGCAAACGGAACCATGGTTACAGTTCATTTTATGACTCCACAAACTTTTGTTCAAAAATTTGCAAATGGTAAAACCCAAAATAAACTTCATTCTTTTAGAAAAGTACCAAAAGGATATGTTTATCAATTTAAGAATTTTGCTGGCGATTCAATTGAAGTTCCGGTCGATAACGAAGATATAAGGGGGGGGTATAGAGTTCCAATGGAAACATCAAGAATTGTTGATGGACATTATTATTCTGGGTCTCCTCACAATAAATTAATGAGTAGACCTGCAATCCTTTTTGATAAGGATGAATTTATTAAACCTGCTATTGATAGACTTGGAATTGACCTTGCTGAAAGATTAATGTACGAATATGGAGAATATATTGATTGGGAAAAATTGTCCGTAGTCAATACTCTTGTAAGGCAAGAAAAAATTAGACCAGACATTTTACAATTTCTTTATGCAAAAGAAAGAGAAATTGTTAGGGAGTTAATAAAATGATTAAAAAGTTAATTCTCGGGAGTGGGACGTTTTATAAAGAAGGATTAAATCTAAAAGAACAAAGAGATATACTTATGACACTTGATATCGACGGCGTTGAATTGTGTGTAGCAAAAACTGAAGAAATGGATGAAATTCAAGCAGATAATGAACATATCCTTTTTTTACAAAGATATGATTACAATGTAGTTCATGCGCCATTTAAAAAAGGATATTTGATTACTAAGAGTAATAAAGAAGAAGAATTTAGAAAATTAATTACTCTAGCTAAAAAGGTTAAAGCACACCATATTGTTTTTCATCTTTATAATGTTAAATCAATCGAGATACTTTCTGATTTCCCATTCCCCTTTACAATAGAGAATACTCTGACGGGAGACTGGAATGGAAACAAGATTATCCAAATAATGAAATCTAATCCAAATTGTGTTATGACTCTTGATACAAGTCATGCTTTTCACTTTGGTGATGAAGAATTTGCTTTACTAACTAATAATCTGAGGAATCAAATAAAGCACGTACATTTAAGCAATATCATTGATGAAGTTCATCATCGACAATTTATTCATGATAATAAGGGTGAGAAAAAATTAAAAGAGATTATGGATAAATTGCCTGAAGAGATACTGATTACAGTTGAAGAAAATTTTACAAACAATAAAGATATTGAAAAAGAATTAAAATTAATTAGAATGGTGATGGCAAATGGTAAATGATGGTGTAGGAATATTATTTCAAAACAATGAACAATTTCTATTACTACATAGAAACAATGAAGACATCTGGGAATGTCCTAAGGGACATATTGAAGAAAGAGAAAATCACAAAGAAGCAATCGTGAGAGAATTGTTTGAAGAAACAGGTATTGAAATTTTTGATATTCTTTCAAAAATAGGTGTATTAACTTTCGAATTTATTAGTAAGAAAACAGGCAAACAGAAACGAAGAGACATAACATATTACCATGTAAAAACTAACATTTTAGATGTGAAAATCTCTTCAGAACATAATGATTTTAAATGGCTTAACAAAGAAGATTTAATGAGTACATTACAATTTGACGATATCAAAGATTTATTTAAAAAATATTTTAATAAAAATGAGTAGAATTGCAATAATTGGGGCTGGCATGGCAGGTTTAGGGGCGTCTTACTATTTTGCTAATCAAGGAATTCAAGTAGATGTATATGATAAAGGTGGTGATATCCCTCATAGAGTACAATCGAAAGATTTGTTACACGGACTAGGTGGCGCAGGCGGGTTTAGTGATGGAAAACTAAATTTTACTGGGGTTAAGCTCCCTTTATTTGGTGTTCCTAGGGACAAAGCTCAGGATTTCATGACTCAATTATATCGTAATCTGTTTGAACCATTTAATCCTTCAACAGCTGAAGAAGTTGAGTTTAATAAAGAAAAAAATGAAGCATTAGAAAAGTTAGTTCATGGAACTAATATTCATTATCGTCCAATCAGACAAAAACATATTGGATCAGATAATCTTCCAATTTTAATGATGAATCTTCAGAATTATTTAGAAAATAAAAGGATTAGTTTTTATTTTGGTCAAGAAATCGAAGACATAATAGTTAAGGATGATTCTTGTTCTGGATTAGTTGTTGATGGTGAACAAAGAGAATATGATTCTGTTATTGTTGCTACAGGAAGAAAAGGCCAAGATCTTGTTGTTGACATAATACGAAAACAGGGGGTTGATTTTAGTTTTGGTAAAATTGATATTGGAGCCAGAGTAGAAGTTCCAGCATCTGTATATGAGAATTTAATTCGAACGAGTTATGATCCTAAACTAAAAATTTTTGTGAATGGTACAGATGTAAGAACATTTTGTACTAACCCTAATGGATATGTTGTTGCCGAACAAGACGGAGACTTTATTAGTGCTAATGGACATGCTCTTAAAGGACAAAAATCCGAAAACACCAATTTTGCTCTCCTTAATGCGACAGTTTTTGATAAATCTGTTGATACTCATGCTTATGGGCTTAATATTGCAAAAAGAATTAGTGAAGCGAGTAATGGAAAGATTTTAGCCCAGAACCTTGGTGATATACGAAGAAAAAAACCATCTGCTGATTTTGGATTTACGCCTACATACTCAGATGTATATTTAGGAAATGTCTGGGATTTTTATCCAGAAGCTATAATTCTCAATCTATTAGAAGCAACAGATGAACTAGGAAAATTAGCCCCAGGTGTTAAAGATGATTTAACATTATTTTATTTCCCTGAGATCAAATTAAGAGCAGTAAAAATTAATTTACTACCTGATTTGCAAAGTTCAGTTGACAATCTTTATTTTGCGGGAGATTGTTCGGGACTTGTTGGAGATATTATGCATTCATCTGCAATGGGTTGGTTAGTTGCACAACGAATTTATCAAAACATGAATTTTTAAAATTGTTCCATTTTTATCAAGAAGTTGATGATAAATTAAGATAAGACAGGTTAAATTATTGTGGATTGGAGACATAAGCAATGATTTTGATTTTAGATGAGTTAAAGAAGTTAGTTAAATAAAGTTTTCTCTCCCCATTTATTTTTTTATTTTAGTTTTTTTTAGGAACTCCCCCATTTAGTTTATGTTAGCGAAAATTTGGGAGAACGAAGTGAACCGCATAGACAATGTTATAGATAGTTACGAAGTAATTGTCGTCTTTTGTTTCTTTGTCGTCTATGCGAAGCCAAGCCCCGTTAAGTGTTCAGGTTACTTTGTCGTTTCCACAAAGGAAAATTAGAGATTGGATATAACATCGCGCGCTGTTATACGTTTTTTCTGCAAGAAAAAATGCCGACTGGAATGAGGCACAGTATGACGTAGCCACCAAGCAAAAGAATTAGTCTTTATCAACATTAGGATTTAGTTTTTTGAACCAAGGACATTCAAAACAAGATTTAAATTTTTCCTTTAAAAAAGGACAAAAGCGTGAAGCTAAGAACCAACATTCTTTTCCAGAATTAAGTGTGTATGCGGGACACTTTTTTCTAACATTAATATCGCATTTCATAAATTCCCAACAATTTTGTGGCTTTTTCTTGGTCATGCATATATATAATGATTTAGGATATTTAATTCTTTTGTTTGCGAGGCGGCGAGTAATATTGCGTATAACAGTTTCTAGGCGAAGGTTAGAAACTGTTGGGGACGAATGTGTCCTGTGCAAGAAGCTCTGAAACTGTCAAATATTGGAGTTTCAGAGTAGAACTTATAAAGCACTGGTCAACTGGACAAGTGCGAATAAAATATTTAAATGAATTCTTCACATAAGGTAGTTATGAAAGTTCAATATACTACAAAAAATAAAAGTCTGAATGTGATGATTGAATCAGATTCTGTTAAAGAAGTATTCAAAGAATTGGCTAAATTCCAAGAAATATTTGATGAACCAACCTGCCAATTATGTAAGAGTGATAATCTCCAATTTGTTGTTAGAACAGTTGAAGGAAACGATTATTATGAATTAAAATGTAATGACTGTTTTGCTAAACTATCGTTTGGACAACATAAAAGTGGAAACACCCTATTTCCAAAAAGAAAAGTTGAAAATGTTGATTCTAAGAATGGTTGGCATAAATGGAATGGTAATGGAGTGATATAATGTTAAATTTTAATTACCTCGAATTCGGGGGGTTTAAAAAAAAGAGGTACGAGAAAAACATAGTTTTTCTGGACCATCTTTTAAAAAAAGAGGTGAATTAAAAATGTTTCAAATAATAATTGAAGAATGTCAATTAAGAAATTACTCTCCGAGAACTGTTAAAACTTATTTATATTATAATCAAAAATTTATCAAATTCTGTGATAAAAAACCGCAAGAAGTTACATATAAAGATATTAGAAGTTACTTACTATATCTAATTAGTAAAGGATTATCTAGTTCTTATGTTAACTTAGCACATAATGCTTTAAACTTTTATTATAAACAAATTATGAAAAGAAATTTTCAAGAAATCAAGTTTCAAAAAAGGGAACAGAAAATTAAACCTTTACTATCTACTAAAGAAATTGGTAAAATTATTTATAAAATTAAAAACCCTAAACATAAACTAGCAATTTCGTTATTGTACGCTTCAGGAATAAGAGTCAGTGAATTGGTTAAAATTAAAATTAACGATTTAGATCTAGAAAGAGAATTATTATTGGTAAGACAAGGTAAAGGTAAAAAAGATAGATATACAATACTTTCTAAAAAAATAGTTGAAGAAATTAAACACCATTTATGGACACGTAAAAAAAGAAGTAATTATTTGTTTCCTAGCTTTGACGTAAATAAACATTTATCTACAAGGGCAATACAAGAAGTTATCAGCAGAGCTGCTTGGAAAGCAAAAATAGCAAAATTAGCAACTCCGCATCGGTTAAGACACAGTTTCGCAACTCATTTAATGGATAATGGTGTTGAAGATAGAAAAATCCATAAATTATTAGGACATAAAGATATTAGGACAACTCAAACATACGCTAGAACTACCTTCAGACATATTGTTGGCATTCCTAGTCCGCATGATTTATTATAGAAAAGTTTAAATAAGTGTAATCACCTATTTACACATAAGTGAAGAAAATCCAAAAGGGTGTTAAAAATCACGGGAGGTGATCATAAGTATGACAAATATAACCTTAGCTATCCCAAGCGAATTACATAAAAGAATGAAACTTCATTCAGAGATTAGATGGAGCGAAGTAGTAAGGAAATCAATCTCTCGAAAAATTGAGATGTTAGATGCTATGAATAAGATTGCTAAAAAAAGTAAACTAACAAAAAAAGACATAGATGATATCTCAAAGAAAATTAAAGCAGAATCATTTGAGGAGTTAAACAGAAAATGAATATAATCATTGACGTTAATGTTTTTCTTTCTGCATTAATTAGAGATTCAACTACGCGAGAATTAATCTTTACCTCCGAACAAGAGTTTTATTTTCCAGAAAAGTCAATGCAAAAAATTAGAAAATATAAAGATTATATTCAAAAGAAGTCTGGTCTTTCAAATTTAGAGTTTTTGAAACTATTCCATACGTTGATGAAATTTATAAAAATAATTTCTGATGAACAATTATTAGATTATTGGGATGAAGCTAAAAATATAATGGGACAAATTGATCCTGAAGATGTAACATTCATTGCTGCAGCTTTAAGTATAGAATTTTCAGTCATTTGGTCTAATGATCATCATTTTGAAAAACAAAAAGCAATTATTACCCTTAAAACAAAAGATTTGGTAAAGGTTAATAATTACACCGATAGAAAAAAACACATATAAAAAAAAATCAAACTAAGATCTCAGACAATTTACTCTCTAATATATTTACTAACTTAGAATCATTATAATTAAAAATGTAAGTTATGAACATGCAAAGAATTAAATTTAAGGATATTGAACAAATTCCGAAACTGAAAGTAAATAAGAATTTCAAACAACAGTTTCAAGGTTCTTCTCCCGCACCGTTCATTGGAAGATTTAATTATCCTAACGTTAATGTTGGATTTCTAAGCCCACAATTTGGAGGAGACACTTCTTATTATGATTCTCCACAATTATGGAACAAAGGCAATTTTAAAATGGGTACAATTGCTAGTATGCGTTACGGATTAGTAAATTCAAGAACTAAAGGTAACGTTTACAATTTTAATAATAAAATATTAAACATCTGTCAAGAAGTGGGCATGGCCAAAAAAGCTGTTGAATTAGAAGTGGCTTTAAACAAACCACCTAAACTAAACCTTAAACCTGAGAAAGAAATTATGCCTTTTGGACCACAAAGTCAGATTAATAAAGCTAGAATTACTGCTAATCCAAAAGTTGATTCTCGGGTAGAAAGAATTGTCTCTGATACAGATTTAAAATCTGCACCGGGAATAATTTCTTTATACAAAAAAGGGTTCGAAGAAACTTTCCTAAACAAACTTCTTTCTGTAGGTAACACAGGACTAAAACGTAACAGAAAACTTGTACCTACAAGATGGAGCATTACTGCTGTTGACGATACTGTGGGCAAGGAACTAATTAAAGAAGTTAAAGATTATCAACCTGGAAATTATCAATTACATTTTGGTGGTGGTTGGGGAAATTACTATTTAGTTTTCTTTTTCCCAGAAGTGTGGAGTTATGAACTGTTTGAAATGTACCTGCACCACAAAATTAATCCTTGGAGTAAAGAACAGAACTTTTACAGTACAGATTATGAAAATTATAAAGGTAGAAAAAGTTATGCTGAAGAATGTGCTGGTGGTTATTATGCTAACAGAATATCAGTATTAGAACAAATGAAAAAGAATAAACGTCAACAATCTTCGTTAGTGTTAAGGTTTATTACTCCCGACTATAATGTTCCTTTAGGTGTATGGGTCTGTCGAGAAGCTACTAGAAAAGCTTTAGCACAAAAACCGTTAACGTTCGCTTCACAAGAATTAATGTTTAAATATGCTGAACAATTAATTCAAAGAAAGTTTGGGTTTAACATTAACAAACTACTTTCGCAAAGTAAACTGTTAAAAGAAAAAAATCAACAAAGAAAACTGAACGAATTTTAATCCTCAATAATTTCTTTATATCCCCGATAATCAGGAAAATCATCAGGTTTTTCAGAAGTAACTTCTGTTGAAAAATCTAACTTTTCATTACCGTTTCTATCTACCCAATAACGACAAGGTTCAGTTTCACCTATCTTAACCGCATAACCACTTTCTCCTATATCATTACAATCATGATCAAATATTTTAAGTGTATAACGTTGACCAAGAAATGTTCGTTCACGGTATTTAATACAAACAGTATAATTATTACTTGGCACTAAACTTTTTGAAGGAGGATTCATTTTTACTGCATAACAACTACAAGATAAAAGTATTAATGCACCAATTCCAGCATTTAACAAACGCCCCATTAAATTACCTCACAATTTTTGTTCTAATGAATCTCTTTGGGAAGGTTGAGGTCCCCAAAGATTAATGATAACATGTCGATCATTTTTTCTAATAATTGTAACACCATCAACAATATTATCACAATGATAATCATGAATTATACTTTCGTACGATACTCCATCAATTTCAAAAGAATTACGATGACTACAATATTCATAGTCATTAGAGTTAACTTTTTCATCAGAATTCGCTAAAATTGGATTAAACATACCCAATCCCATAATTAAACCTACCCCATAACTAGCTATCTTACCTCTCATAATAAAAGGTAAGGAGTTTATTTTTATAAATATTTGGTCACTTTAATATTACTATTCAGGATTTAATCCTCTTTTACGTAACCTTAAAATATCTTCATAAGTAACCTCATTACCGTTAAGGCCATCTTTCTCAGGATCTACCAAAATTTCATCAACGTCAATTTTTTTATCATTATTATCATCTTGCCAATATGCTAAAGGAAGACGACTTTCTACAGTATAAAACATTCCTTGAACAAACTTACCATTACATTCGTTACAAGAATCATCACAACTAGCATCGTCCCTGACCCAAATTCCCATTTGATTATCAAAAGTTCCAGGATGAGCAACTTCACAACGTAAATCTAATATTTCTTTCTCAGGAGTTTGACGATAATTTCTTTCCAATAAAACTACTTCGTAAGGAACTTCATTACCGTTAAATCCGTCTTCGTAAGGATCTACCATAAGTTCATTATTTTCCATTTTATTATTTTCATTAAAGTCGTACCAATAAGCTAAGGGATTATCCTTACCTAAAAGAAAAAACAAACCAAAACTATAATCATTATTACAATTCTCACAAGTATCATCACAACTTTTATCAGTTACTGTCCAAATTCCGTTAAATTTATCAAATTCTCCTTCAGTTATAGCAATACAGTGTTGTTCTTCAGGATTTTCTGGTTCTAACTTTTGTTCAAGTTCAATCTGCGGTAAGTTTATTGAAGATTCAGGAAAATAATTTACTTTTGCTTCTGCATTTGTTGAGAAATAACCTACACTTACCAACATTGCAAGACCTAATGTTAGAATACGTTTTTTAAAAGTCATATTTTTTTATTATAATATTAATAATATAAAACCTTTGACACATTTATTAATAGAATTCAAATATGAATCCGATCATAAACTCTTTCTTCATTACCGTTAAAACCGTCTTCTTCCTCGTCTTTATACTGCTCACCAGAATCTATCTTGCCATTAGCATTATGATCAAACCAATAAAACATTGGTTTTTGTGCACCTTTCTTAACTATTCTAACACCATCAGAACATGAAAATAAATAAACAGTTACCCCCTGATTAGTTAGTATGCCCGGTAATCCACATTCTTCAATTAAATTCTTAGGCATATGATCTAAATGTTCTTCATACAAATTAATAACGGGATCTATTCTTTGTTCTAAATCACTTTTCCTAGCAGAAGCACAACCTAACCCTAAACTTACCCCTAACAGTCCAATAAGTAAAGATTTGTATCTCATTTTTTAACTTAACTGTCTTTCTAATGATCTTTGTAATGCTGGTACGCTAGGTTGTTCTTCTAGAGGTATTTTTTCAACTTCATCATCATCAATTAAAATAGTTTCATTACCGTTCCTACCATCTTCTTCAAGATCCATTAAGACTTCATCTTTTTCAAAAAGAGCATTTCCATTTTTATTGTCCAAATATAAAAAAGGATATAATTTTTGTACTCTTCTGATTACTCCACCATCAAAAGAGTTCTTACAACCAATGTCATAAGCTTCAAACACATAAATATTGTTATTATTACCCCTCAAAGGTTTTTGTAACATACAAAACGAGAATTCATTTTCGTTCCAACCATCTTGAATTAAATCAATATATTCTTCATGATTATCAATATTACCATTATCATTGTCATCTGCCCAATAGTATTTTGCAAATTCACTTCCAGGTAATTTAGAATAACCATAATCTAAAACACCATCACAATTATGATCAAAAAGAGTGACATCTAACACTTCTCCCCACCGATAAAGTTCTCCTTTCATGCCGCACATTTGTTTCTCTTCAAGCATATTTTTACCCGTTGCACAACCTAAACCGAGAGCAGAAAAAAGTGCTAACCCATAAGTAAAAATCCTTGTTCTTAAATTATTTTCATATTCCATTTTTTATATTAACTGTCTTCTTGATCCTGGAGATAATGCTGGTACGCTAGGCTGTTCTTCAGGTGGATTTTTTTCTTCTTCGAGTGGTTTATTCGGTTGTTGTTCAGGTTGTTGAGGATGTAACTTATGTAAATCCATCAATTTTGTCCATTCATCTTCATCAGGTTTATGATTACCATTTTTATCGTTCCAATACAATATGCCTTCCATGGTGTCCGGATTATATAAAATTCCAGAATCCATTTTTCTGTCACAATTCAAATCTAAAAATTCAATATTGTACCTTACACCTTCATTAACCCAAGGATAAGTAAATTGGCATAAAGTTAAAGCTTCTGAATTTTCATAGTCTACAGCAACTGCACCGTCAAGTGTTCCGTCACATCCTCTGTCAAGAAGATGAACTTCATACTCTTTCTGACCAATAGGAAGATTAAACTTCATCAATTCACAAATTTCTTCTTCCTCTACCCCTTTCTCCTCAGCAGCATAAGCATATTTTGGAGACAAAAATCCGATTCCAGCAAGTAACGCTAAACCGCAAGTAAGAATTCTAGTTTTATAGTTCATATCTGTAAGGTAATAATATTAAAATATATAAATGTTAAGACATATTTATCGTTCTTTCTTCTTAATAAAAGGCAATTTCCCTTTCTTGAAGACATAAGCAGAACCAATTAATCCAACAGCTATTATCAAAGAGGCAGGTAACCAATTACTTTCTTTAACTACAATATTCTCAGGATATTCAACACATTCATGTTTAGTGTTACAATAAGCATTACCTGGACAATCTCTGTTACTATTACATTCACGTTGTGCTAAACTTACTAAACAAACTGTAAATAGCGTTAAAGCCAATATTACTGCTACAACTTGAATAGCTCCCTTTTTACCCTTCATAGTCTGCTAAGAAAAAGTCCCCTTTTTAAGTATTATGAAATTAACCTTTAAATTTGGTCCAATCAAACAGTTTATTATATTTCCTACCAAAATATTTAATTATATCTTTTTTGGTTAAACTGTCCAATTCATGCGGAAAAACTAGCCAATCATCAGTTTTATGAATATAAAACTCTGGAACTCTACTAGTTTTATTATTATTAGGTTTGAAATAAGGTATAGCAATACGAATATCGTGCGGAGTATTTTTTCTAGACTTCTTTCTTAAATGTTTTATTACTGCATCAATACTTTTTCCAGTATCATAAACATCGTCAACAATTAATAATGAATTTTCTTCATTGGCATGTTTAACAAAATAATCCAATCCGTGCACTCTTACCTCTCTGTTCATTTGTCCAACTCCAGTATAAGCAGAAGTTCTGATAGCAATATGATCAGTGTCAGTTCCGTGATGTTTAAGAAATTCTTGCACATAACATCCTACTGGCGTACCACCACGCCATAAAGCAACCATGAAATCAGGTTTAAAATCAGTATCAAGTATTTCTCTCGCTAATTGGAAAGAAACATATCTTAACTCTTCCGGTTTGATAAATTTTTTACTTACCATAAAAATATAATTCTTTAATTGTTTATAATATTTTATCAACTAAAGAACTTATTAACAGAATAAAATCCAATTAAGTATTTTCATTAATGATTTAGGATTACAATGACAATAAGGTTGAGTTGAGAAACTTTGTTTATAGAGTGTCAGGTTATATTTAGCAATCAATGCTTCATTTTCTTTACTGATTTTATTATAAGGTGGCCTAAACAAAGTTGGTTTTTCATTGAAACAAATTGTAAATTCCTTAATTGCAAATTGAATCTCTTTTTCACTAATAGGCGTATCAAATTCATGATATTGATGAGTTATTCCATGTAATCCAATAGTTTTGTTCATTGCTTTAATTTGTGCACACCAATCAGAATTTTCGCTAAGAGCAGTATTAAAGTTAGGAATAACATACAAAACGTCTGCTTTTTGTAACAAGTTATCACAAGAACTTTTTGGATGAATATCATCAACAATTAACGGATTTCTGCTAAGAATTAACATCACTATGTATATAAAAATGAACATCGCAAGAACCAATAAAAATGTTTTTCTGTTCATATTATACTTAAAATGTTTGACAGATATATTAATATTTAGTTTGTATGCTCATTATCAACCAAAAACTTAATAAATGGAGTTAGAAAACATTTATCTGATGCGCCCGTAGTTTAATGGCTAGAATCCCGGCCTTCCATTTGAAGGCAAAGAAGTCAGCCGGTGATCCGGGTTCGAAACAGTTCTTTCGCCAACTGGGAGCGAAGTGCGACATTCGCTGTCGCTCAGTCCCACGCGAGAAAAGAACTACGAAAGTCCCGGCGGGCGCATATTTTTATAATTCTAAAAAGACGATACTGAAATAACTAAATTCTTTTAAAGATAAAAATTATTCCAATAATATGACATTAGACGGAAAAATTTTAGATGAAGCAAAAAGTGAGTTTGGTATGAAATATGCTCCTTTAATTGCTGGATTAGGATATACACTATCTTATGGATTAACTAAAAATGAAGGTGAATTTACAATTGCAGCAATTGTACAATCGCATAATGAAGTTCCTGAGGATAAAGTTAAAGAAATAAGAGAACTAATCCCAACAGAATTTCAATATAAAAAAGAAAAAGTACCTGTTGAATTATCTTACAGACCTATTGGCAGACTATATTAATTCTTTTTTTTATTAAAATTAAGTTACTTGACTTCCTGCCACTATATCTTTCTCAACGGTAAGTAAAACACACTTATCATCTTTCTCTGCACATAGTAACATTCCATTAGACTCTTCTCCACCAAGTTTTGCAGGTTTTAAATTAACTAAAACAATTATTTTCTTACCTAATAGTTCTTCTTTAGTGTAGTAAGGAACTAAACTAGAAACAATCTGTATTGGTTTACCAATGTCAACTTGTATCTTATACAATTTATCTTTTTGTGGTATTTTTTCAACATCAGTGATTTTTCCAACTTTTAATTCTAATTTTTTCCATTCATCAAAAGTAATTTCGCTCATTTTTATTACCCCTAAATTATTATTTTCTTCAGATGAACCTTCAGTTTTAAACAACTCAGCAACTTTATCTTTACCAATTTCTAAAATAAATGAAGCTAATTTAGGTCCTCTTTCTTTATTTATTAATACCCTATAAGCCAATTTAAAAAAATCTGCCGGTTGTAAATCGTTATTTTTCACAATTACATAAATTTCTTCATGTAATTCTTTATCAGTCCATTCTTTCTCTAATAGTTTATCAGCAAATTCTCTCAAAACCTTTTTTTCTTCATTAGATAAAGTAACTTGACAATTTTTTTGAACTTTAAATTTAAACTCTTCTGGAGCATGATCCTTAACCCAATTAGTAGCACATTCTGCACGAGTTCTTAACCTTTTTTTATCATGATCATTCTTTAATTGTTTCTCAAAATAACCGATTACTTTATTGACATCAAAATCATAAATTTGTAACATGGTTGTTAGATGTCGAAATGAAGGTTGGTAAGGAATAGTTTTTTGAATATCACCAATATAACTTAGCTCGTAAGCAACCTTATATTTCTCAGTGATTTTTTCATTAACTTTTTCTTCTCCATAATAAACTCTTTCACATTTATCAAATTCTTCGTAAATGTTTAACACATCCACATCAAAAGTTATAGAAAATTCTCTATTTGGTCTAGTTCCAGCAAAAAGATACCTAATTATTTCAGGTTCATAGATATTCAACAATTCACCGATGGTGATTACATTTCCTGATGATGAAGCAAATTGGCCTTTACCTTTAATACCGATCCATTCATACATAATGTAAGATGGTGCATCAAAGTTCCATACTTCTTTAACAATTTGTTTACCGGTATCAAAACTTCCACCTGCTGCAGAATGATCTTTTCCACCAGGTTCAAAGTCAACTTTTTCATAAAACCAACGCATTGGCCAGTCTATACGCCACTTTAACTTAAGTAACGGTCTTTCTTTAAAATCAAATTCTTCTTCGTGACCACAGTCACATTTATAACTAATTTTGTAACCACCTAACCATTTAATTTCTTTTAAAGTATCTTTTTTACAAGAGTCACAAAATAATGTTACTGGAAGCCAATCTTCACTAAGTGGATTTTCTCGATACTGATTAATTATACTTTTTATTTTATCATTATTTTCTAAAGCAACTTTGATCTCTTCAACATATTTTCCTGAACGATACATTTGACTTTGTGAAATAAATTCAGGAGTAATACCTACTTTTTCAATATCTTTCTCTACAGCTACTTCATTATTACGAGCATAACTATCTTCTTTATCGTAAGGATCAGGTACGTCAATAATAGATTTTCTTAAGTTATGTTCTAACATTTCCTGATTAGGCATATTTTTAGGAACTTTTCTAAATACATCGTTATCATCCCAAGAATAAATGAACCTGACTTTTTTACCGCGTTTTTCTAACGCTCTTTTAACTAATTCTACTGTAATCATTTCTCTAAAATTACCAACATGTACAACTCCACTAGGAGTGATTCCTGCAGCTAAAACATAGCTTTCCTTATCACCTTTTTCTCTAATAATTTTTTCTGCAGTTACGTCAGTCCAATGAAACATTCTTTTTTCTGCCATAAAACTAATTTAAAAGTAAGAATTATATAAATATTTCCTTATAATCTACTTCAAATGTGAAGGATACGCTACAGAAGGGAAGAAATTTCTTGCTTCGTCATAAGGTAAGTATCTTTTCAATTTGAACCATTGTTTAATATAATTTTGGAAAGAATAAACTTCTTGATACAATTCTTTTGATCTTTGTTCCAACGCTTTATGATAAACTCTCTTGTTAAAAATACCTATAAACTGTTTTAATAAATTAGATTTAGCAAAAGCTTTTTCATATTCTTTATCAATATAAGCATTAATTGATAATTCAACTTCTCCAGAATGTAATTTAATTTTCTTACCATCTTGAATAATCTCTGCATCCATAATTGCTAAACAATGAAAATCCATGTCCATGTAATATTGAAGTGGTGTACCTTCAGGTGTTTTGGTAACTCTCCACCTGAACCAAAGTTCTCTTGCTCCTCCTTGAGCAATTCTTTCCCTATAATGTGTTTCCCAATGATCTGATCCTTCATCAATATCAGACCATTTATTTTCCAATAACCATTCATGTAACGCAATATAATATTCTTTAAGATGAAAAAGATCTTTATACTTAATTTTAAGTTTCTGTACTACTGGTATCATCCCTTTTGGGTCTACATGCGGCATTATTGTTAAGATTATATTTTTTAGTATATAAACTTTTAGGCTGATAGCATAGTAGAAAAAGTCGTGAACCCCACCAGTGAGCACAAGACTTTTCGTTAGACTAACAATGCCCTCTCAATCTATTTTACATTAAAAGAGGGTGCGAACGAAACTTTTTCTACTACAACAACAATCAAAACTTAACCTTACCCTTCAAACTTAAATAAAGAATCCATGCTGTTCCTAATCCAATATCAATCAAACAATTCCTTAACGAATTAGATAAATTGTCCATGAAACTACTCACCGATAAATTTATTCCTAAATAAGAAATAAACATTTCATGGGGCCAGAAGAAAGGTATCCCTTTAATAGAAAAAAAGTCTAGTAACAAATGTATTAATATCCCAATAAAAAGTGCGAATGAATACTGCCGACATTTCTTCTCCTTAACTAAATAAAACGAAAATAAACTTATTAACAATATTATCACTGCAAAAAATAAACTATGTGTAATAGTTCTGTGAATAACAATATCAAAAGTCCATTCAAAGATATAATCAATATCTGGAAGAATTGCTCCAAATAATAAAAAAAACCAAGTATATTTTGAAATCTTATTCTTACTAAAGAATTGATATACTTTTGTAATAGTCCAAGCTCCGATAAGATGTATAAATCCTAATGGCATCAAGAAGCTATTTTAATGAACCAATTAAAAAGTTAATGGAACTAAAGGTTAATTACTTTCTCTACCCGAGGAATTCCATATTCAGCACCGGCAGTAAGTACTCTTAAATTAGGAAGAACTTTCACTTCACCAGCACTATGAGTATGGCCACAGAGAACAGTAAGGTAAGAATCAGGATGTGACCCCATTACAGATTTTAAAGTATCCCCAACAGATTTACAAGAAAAATGAGGTAAATAATTTTCATCAGATATTTTCCCTTCATGCCAACAAGATTCTTTAAATGGTGGAACATGTGTTAAAAGTATTATTTTTGAATATTCTTCCAAAGCTCCTTCAAGTTTATCTTTAAGGTTTGCTGCAGATTCATTCCCTAATTCATTCAATAATTCTAATCTTTGCGATTTTAATAAACTTTTAAATTCTTCAATCATAATATAATCATTAAGAAATACTGGAGATTTTTCATAATTTCCTAATCTTCCGTCAGCCCAACCACTGTGCCCAATTAAAGCAACATCATCATTTAATTTAATTTCAGCAAGACTGTCTAAAAAATAAAGTTGGTAAGACTTCTTCATTAACATGTCGACTTCCTCCCTTACTTTAGAGATAGAACCATCATAAAAATCATGATTTCCAAGTACAAAATAAATTGGAATTTTTAAAAATTCATTCAATTTTTTTAAGTATGAAGAAATAGTTGTTGCTTCTGCGATATCTCCACTAATTAAAAGTCCGTTAGGAGAATATTTCTTAACCTGATCCTTAAATTTATTCCACCCATATTTGCCAACAAAATTTAAATGAAGATCTGTTGCCCAAGCAAATTTTTTACTCATTGCTATTTGTAAAGATTTTACATATAAATAGATATATATCCTTTAGAATGTTAAAGATAATGAACCTCATAAACCAAATACATTAATTTGAACTTTCTGTCAAAAAAGGAATCAGTTTTTCTTCCGCTTTTCTAAGATTTTCTTGATAGGTTTGTCTTGTTATTTTAGTTATCTCTGCCAATTTCTCTAATTTAATTTTTCTAGGATATTGATAATAACCATTTTTTATTGCAAGTTCTATTGCTTCTTTTTGTTTTGGTGCAAGTTTTGGATATATTTGTGGAAGAAAAATATCTGAAAGCTTTGTTTGTTTAATATACTTCAAATTTACGTCAAAAACTGAAACCTTCATAATCTTCATTAAAGTTTCTTTATCCCAAGATGCTAATTCCCAATCTTCAAAACCGTCGGCCCTTTGAGCAACAGGTTTAATTTGAATTATCCTAGGATCAAACACGGGAGAATAATATTGCTTTTCTACTGACTCTTCATTTAAAGTAAAGATATAATCACCTTTTTGTTCAAACTTTTTAATTGATTTTATTTTTTTTAAATATCTAATAAAATTTTTCTTGTTTTCTTTTTTACCTTGAAGAATATGTAATTCTGTATAATAGAATCTTTTTTTTTCAGTCCAGGAATTAATCAAATGTACAAAATCTGTTACTTTGTATTTGACGCACAATGATCTTAGTAAACAGTTCTTATGCCATATTTTGAATTTAGCTATCCACATAATGAATTTTATACATAACACCAATATAAATCTTTCTATTTTACCTGCATATGCAGGGTAAAAATAGTTATATCATTACATTTATAACCTCGATATAAATAAATCATGGAGGAAAAAATGGAATATAAAATGAAGTATAACACAATTTCCAATGCACTAATTGCAGGTTTAGCTGCTATGGTGGGATATTTTGGTGCGTTAAGTTGGAAACAATCACAAATAATAGAAACTTTACAACC
>Ga0233431_1002441_pt1 | contig 26019 bp, 30 predicted proteins | sample SI_118_April2016_FD_179867 | JGI IMG/M metagenome (GOLD analysis project Ga0233431, IMG submission 179867) | Seawater microbial communities from Saanich Inlet, British Columbia, Canada - SI_118_April2016_200_MG | ecosystem: Environmental > Aquatic > Marine > Inlet | place: Canada: British...
CAGGTTTAGCTTCTTCAGCAGGTTTAGCAGCTTCCTTTTCTGCAGCTTCTACAGCTGCTTCAGCAGCGTCTTCTGCTCGGTGTTCTGCAATCTCTGCCTGCATCTCTACTTGTTTTGCTTTTAATTCTGCAGCAGAGTGCTCTTCTAGCTGTTTCTTACCTGAAATCTTATCTGCCCATTTGCCTTCTTCTTTAACTGCTTTTATTGCAGCTCTTGGCAGCATTCCTTCAACTTCAACACCCATAGATGTGCAAGTTCCAATAATTTCACAAACAGCTGCTTTCATATCTGCAGCATTTAGAGTATCAATTTTAATTCTAGCAACTTTAATTATATTATCAATTGGAATATCTGCAACCATTTCACGGCCTGCTTTTCCAGATGCTTTTTGTATACCTAGCTCTTTTTTAATCAGAGCAGCAGTTGGTGGTGTTCCAATAGAAATCTCAAATGATTTATCTGATGTATTGATTGTAACTTTAACTGGCACCTGCATTCCATTCATCTCGGCAGTTTTTTCATTGATTGCGTCTACTACTTTTTTAACTGAAATGCCTGTTGGACCTAATTTCGGACCTAGAGGTGGACCTGCACTTGCTTTCCCGCCATTAACCAGCAAATCAATTGTCTCAGTTGCCATTTTATAACTTTAAAACTCCTTTTATAAGCATTACTCTTCTTCCTTAACGTCTTCTCTCTTGCCAATAACTTTTACAGAATCTAACGCAATTGTAATTGGAATTGGAACTGCTGCTTCTAATAATTCAACAACAATTTCAGCTTTCTGTGTATTGATTCTTGTAACTTTTGCTTTCTCACCTTTAAATGGACCAGCAATAATTTGAGTAATATCTCCTAAATGAATATCAACATTTTCTGCTTTGAACTCAATTAAGTGTTCAACTTCTGTATATGAAACAGGTTTTGGAAGAATTCCACGAACATAAGGAACTCTAAAAGCGACTTGCTTAATTGAAGTGTCGCCATCTCCTTCAACAAGAATATAACCACTCATACCATGTGGATAAATAAGACTAAAAACTCCGCCCATTTTCTTTGCATTGCTGACTAGAAAATCCATAACTTGATCTTCTCTGCCAATAGCAGTTCTTACAATAAAGATCTGATTTTCCATTTCTTCTTCTTTTACTTGAGTTTGTTTTTCTTCTTCTACCATTTCAATCTCTGATTGAGACTAGCAAATTGCTAATCAATTAGTGCAGTTATTTAATTAACTCCACCAGCATGAAAATTGCAAAGCCAATCATACCTACAATCACAATACCCAGACCTGTAACCTTAACAACTGCTGTGAACTCTTCACGGTTTGGCTTCTTTGTGATTTTATATACTCTACGCCATTCCTTTAAGGTCTTTTTGATTTTATCTGGCCATGATTTAGGTGATCCTATATTCACCTTTGGCATCTCTACTTTGTCTAAATCCATATAAGGAATGCAAAAAAGGAGTTTATAAGTTTTCCTAAAGAAAATATTGATAAAATTCTAAATAGAAACCTTTTTAAATAAAATATATTACTTCTAAGTAACAATGCCAGATATAAGAGTACCAAAAGCAACCACAAAAGTACCTCAAGACAGATTTTACGAGGATGGTAAATTAAAAGTACCGGTTTTTACAGAATATATAAATTTAATAACTTATGAAATAAACACGGGACAGGATGACGAAGCACGTAAAACACTTGAAGAGTTCAAAGAAATAGTTTTAGATCCACGTAAAAATAGTTTACCTGCAGATAACAATCTTGAGCTCAGAATAGAAAAATTTTCGCGTCAACTTGATGTTCCATTAGATGCTGCATATCTTAGAAAAAAGCTATTCGATGCTGAACAAAAAATAGATAATATGAAATTTAGTGTAGAACAAGCTAGAGATAAGAATGCTAACGATTATACAATATTACTTAAACAATTTAAATACTTACGTGAAGGTATAATTCAAACGCTTCAAGAATAATTTTTTTATTGTTTTGCAATTAATCAACGAACTCTATTCCTAAATGTGTAGCTAAATCAGTTCTCTTTTTATCAGAATAAGTTCTACGTGGGCCAAATATTTGTGGTGATCGAACTCCAACTACAACAAGCATAGCTCTTAATGTATTTTGTAAATCTGGACTAAGCTGTGCTCCCCAAATGATTTTAGCAGTATCATCAAGCTTTTCAGAAACAGCTTCAACTACTTTCTTTGCTTCTTCTAAGCTCATATTTGCTCCACCAACAACATTAATCAGTGCGCCTGTTGCTCCCGAAATATCAACGTCTAACAAGGGATTTTGAATTGCTTTCTCTACAGCTTCAATTGCTCGATTTTCAGTGTCAGACTCGCCAACTCCAATCATAGCAATTCCACCAGCACTCATAACTGCTCTAATATCTGCAAAGTCTAAATTGATCAGACCGGGTTTTGTAATAAGTTCTGCAATTCCCTTAACTGCATTTGTCAAGATCTCGTCTGCGACCTTAAATGCTGTCTGAAGTGGTAGATCTGGTGCTAGCTCAACTAGCTTGTCATTTGGAATAACAATAAGAGTATCAACAAGGCCCTCTAAAGCCTCTAATCCCATCATAGCGTTTTCATATCTCATCTGGCCTTCCATTGTAAATGGTAGAGTTACAATTGCAACAGTTAATATTCCTAATTTCTTTGCAATTTCAGCAATTACAGGTATTGAACCTGTTCCGGTTCCACCACCAAGACCACAAGTTAAGAAAACCATATGTGCGTCTTTTAGAATAGATTTAATATCATTTTCAGATTCTCTAGCTGCTTCTTTACCAATATTTGGATCTGAACCTGATCCAAGTCCTGCAGTAATTTCCTTACCAATCAAAAGCTTTCTTTCTGCAATTGATTTAAGTAAATCTTGAGCATCTGTATTAATTGCAATAGTCTGTGCGCCAATAATTCCAATCTCTGCAATTCTAGTTATAGTATTATTACCTGCTCCACCACATCCAAGAACTTTAATTCTAGCTTTTTTAGCTTGTAAAATCTTCTGTAATTCAGCATCATCTGCACTAACTTGTGGTGTGCTTTCTTCTTGATAATCAAAACTTGGTTGTGAAACTGGTTGAGGTTGAGGTTGTGAAAATGATTGTGGTTCTGGTTGTGAGAATGGTGATTGTTCTGTTTGTGGTTGTGGTTCTGTTTGTGGTTGTGGCTCTGAATCAGAACCTCCGAATCCAAAATCAAAAGGTGCAGGTTCTGAACTCTGTTGCTGTTTTGCTTGCTCTGCTTCACGATCTGCTCTCTCCTGGGCACTCTGAATAAATGATTCCATGATACAAAATAGAGCTAAGATTTTTTATAAGGTTTCCTAGCTTACACCAAATAATTATGCCGTAAACTTAACTTCAATGTCAGAAACATGTTTCTTTAATTCTTTAGAAATCGTATCTTTAACTTGCTTAGGAACTTCTTGCTTTAATTTTAGCGTTGCAGTCTTGTCTTTGAAAGATACATCGCAAGGTATTCCAAGCATTTTAATTATAGAATCAATTTGTGTTTTCTTATCAGTTATTATTTTTCGAATTTTTACCCAATAATGTAATTCTTTTCCAGAAAGCGGATGATTAAAATCAAGTATTACTCTGCCACCCGAGACACTTCTAACTACTGCTAAAGTGCCGTCTATATTTAATTGCATTCCAGGTATAGGATTAATATTACGTTTTCTTAAAAGTTGAAGTGAAGTTAGCTGAATAAGCTTCGGATTTTTCTTACCAAATGCTTTTTCAGGAGATATATCAAATTCCATTTCTTTACCCATATCCTTGCCATCAACATTCTCATCAAATCCCGCAATTAGCTGTCCAGATCCAATACAAGCAACCATTGGCTCAAACTTTGCTTCACGATTTAAACCTTCTTTTTTAGCTATATCTTCAACAGTTAGATCAAAAATCTGGCCAGTAGCTTTAATTCTACCTACAAAATCCAATTCAATAAAATCTCCTTTCTTAACTTTCGCCATTATCAAGCTAAATTAATGCAATTAAAAGGTTTTCCCAGAATTAATATCTCTCAAATCTTCTTTCTCTTTAAAATATTGCTCTAATTCATTTTTCTCATTTAATTTACGTTCTTCTTCTGCTATATCCATTAAATTATGTATACCATAAAACACCGTATCTGTATGTAAAATATAATATCCAATAGCAACAATTATAGTTGCTCCTGCTGCAATCTTTGCTAAAGGTCCGATTGCTTCAGGATTATCATTCAAAGCATTAGCTGCCAAAGCTCCAGATATAATCAAAGGAAGAACCATATAACTTGCTCCTGAACCTTCTGCATGATCATCAAACTTTATTTCACGATTAGGTCTTAATTTATTTACAAGTGTCTCGACAATACCGATTTTCATATAGCCTTTCTAACTAAAAGCTTTTAACAATTTCTACATTAGAAAATGCCAAATATAGAAACCATCGCTAGGTGCAAATGGTAAAATATTAATTCCAAAGGATATAAGTGATGTAGTTATAACTAGCATAACAAGCATCTTACCAACTCTGCTTCTATTTTGAGTAAAATAAAACATCAATGCAAAACAAGCAATAATTAAATTAGCTATTGGACCTGCTGCTGCAATAACTGAGTCCTCTGGTAAAATTTCAGGTGAATCTGAAAAATAAGTAATAGATGCAATTTTTGAATCTGCTGAATAAAGTGCTGCTACAGACATTCCTGTTGTTGCAAAATTCATCTCTGGATTAAGATCATAAGCTTCTGCAGCTGCGTAATGAGCACATTCATGAGCAATGACATTAAATCCAATGCTTGTTACGAAAACTAGAAAGAAAAGTGCTGCTAGTGCTATAAACTTAATCAGTTTCATTAATAAGTAATCAAATTAGTGCTTTTTAAGCCTTACTTTTCACAAATTTGAAGATTTCAACAGCGATAACTACGCTGAAACTAACAGCTAGGACCCATAACCAATCGATTGCATTTAGAGCAACTGTGTTAAAAAATTGGCTAAGTGGTGTATAAATAACAACAAGTTGTAGAATAATTGAGCTTACAATTGCTAATAATAGCCACTTATTGCTCCAAAAAGATTTGTTAAATATTGAATCAGGAGTTCTTGAATTAAAGACATTCCACATTTGGAATAAAACAATTGTAGAAAATGCCATTGTTCTTGCATAATCAACTCCGCTGCTCATAAATTTATTAAATATCCAAACAGTTCCAACCATAACTACAATTCCTACAAACATAATAAATATCCACATATTTTTATCGATCGTGCTGTCTTCTTGTCTTCTTGGTGGCCGCAACATTATATTTTTTGCTGGAGGGTCAATACCTAGTGCCAAAGCTGGCACTCCATCAGTTAACAAATTCATCCAAAGAAGTTGAACAGCAATAAGAGGTAATGGAAAACCTAAAAGCGAAGCTGCAAAAATGGTTAGCACTTCTCCCATATTTGATGAAATCAAATAACGAATAAAACTCTGAATATTATCATAAATACCTCTACCTTCTTCTACGGCTTTTACAATTGTAGCAAAATTATCATCCTGAAGAACCATTGCACTTGCTTCTTTTGCAACATCTGTTCCAACAATGCCCATTGCAACACCAATATCTGCATTCTTCAACGCAGGTGCATCATTTACACCATCGCCAGTCATAGCAACAACTGCACCTTTTTTCTGCCATGTTTTCAATATACGAACTTTATGTTCTGGAGAAACACGAGCATAAACAGTAATATTTTTAACTTCAGTAAAAAATTCTCTCTCACTTAATTTATCTAGCTCTGCACCAGTTAGAACTTTTCCATCATCCAATATTCCAAGTTCTTTTGCAATAGCTACAGCCGTAGCTTCATGATCTCCTGTAATCATAACTGATTTTATTCCTGCTTTTTTGCAAGTAGCAATAGCATCTTTGACTTCATCTCTTGCAGGATCAATCATTCCTTGCAATCCAACAAATATCAGTCCTTTTTCAGTTGTTTTTGATTCAAATTTATCGTGCCTTGTTGGAAGCATTCGATAAGCCATACCCAGAACTCTAAGTGCGTCTCTCGCCATATGGTTATTAGCGGCTAAAATATCTTTCTTATCTTTTGCATTAATTTTCTTAATAGATCCATTTTTGAATATATGTGTGCATTTTGAAAGTAGAATTTCAGGTGCTCCCTTAACATATGCTACTTTCTTTTTTGTAGGAGACAAATATGCAATAGTCATCATCTTTCGAACAGAATCAAAAGGTATCTCTCCAATATGCTTATACTGTCTTAGAAGTTTTTTCTTCTCAATTCCAGCCTTATGTGCTGAAACAACCAGTGCGCCTTCGGTAGGATCTCCAAAAACTTCCCAACGCTTGTTTTTATCTAATACTGCTGTGGAACAAAGTGTTCCAATTGTTAAAACTAAATTTAATGCTTTATTCGTTAGCGCATTAACGCTTTTTTTCTCAGAAAAGAACTTGCCAACAGGCAAATAACCTGTTCCTGTTACAGAAAAGAATTTTCCACTTGCGAAAATCTTCTGGACAGTCATCTCATTTTTTGTAAGAGTTCCAGTTTTATCTGAGCAGATTACAGTTGTAGCTCCAAGAGTTTCAACTGCAGGTAATTTTCTAATTATAGCTTTAGCACGAGCCATTCGATTAAGTCCAATAGCAAGAGTTATTGTAACAATTGCAGGCAATCCTTCTGGAACCGCTGCAACTGCAAGAGCTATAGCAGTAATAAGTAAATCATAAATCTCGCCACCTCTAAACAAACCTAAACCAAAAATAGCAACAGCAATAACTATAACAGCTATACCGATGGATTTACCAACAGATTCTAACTTTTTCTGAAGAGGTGTATCCTTATCTTCAACAGATTGTATCATTGTTGCAACTTTACCAATTTGAGTTTGCATTCCTGTTGCAACAACAATCGCAGTACCTCTGCCACGAGTAACAGTTGTATTCATAAAAATCATATTTTTCTGGTCAGCAATAGCACATTTTTCAGAAACTTTACCCACTTCTTTATTTACAGGAGTTGATTCTCCAGTTAAAGCAGATTCATTAACTTGCATGCTAAATGCTTCAAGCAACTTAGCACCTGCTGGAACTCTATCTCCTTCTTGTAATAGTATAATATCTCCAATAACTAAATTTTTAGCAGGAATTTTCTGTCGTCTTCCATCTCGTAAAACAATTGCTTGTGGTGCAGACAATTTCTTTAGTGCTTCTATTGCTTTCTCTGCTTTATATTCTTGCGCAAAACCAAGAACTGCATTAATAACAATAATAATAGCTATAACTGCTGCATCAATTGTGTGTCCAATAAAAACAGATATACCTACTGCTGCAATTAAAAGAACAACTAAGAAATTTTCAAATTGACTTACAAACATTGAAAGTGCACTTTCTCGCTTTTTCTGTTTAAGCTCATTTAATCCGTTTTTTCTAAGTCGATCAGCTGCTTCATCATGACTTACTCCTTTCTCGTTTGACGATAGTTCTTTGAAAACTTGCTCCTCTGCTAAAGAATGCCAGCTAATCTCATCCATTCTCCTAAAAGCACTGATTGTATAAATAAGTTTTCAGAAACATAATTTTTTATTCTTAAAAATAATAGCGTCGGGAACGGGATTTGAACCCGTATATCCGTGAGGAAATAGCCTTAGCAGGGCTACGCATTACCAGGTTGTGCCATCCCGACATATTACAAGTGCATAAGTTTTAGTTTTAAATGTTTTGGAATTAGAAAAGTGGGGTGGGTGGGATTTGGACCCACGATCTCACGATCTTCAGTCGCGCGCTCTCCCAGACTAAGCTACCGCCCCAATTAAAAATAAGCCTAAGTATTGGTTTTAAAGGTTTTGATTTCACATAAAACTAATTGTTTAACAATAACAAAATAATTATATAATACCTATGCATTTAATAATATGAATAATCCACAAGTTGATCAAATCAGATTAGAAAATAAAGATATAATAAAATTACGAAAGGCCAGAGGTGCTATGCACAAAGCACTTAAATTTCTAAATATAGTACCAAATATTAATCTTGTTCTACCTCCAAACTTTAAAGATATAATTCCTAAAAAACCGATAAATTTAACGCAAGATGAAATTGTAAGAAGTTATAATCAAATTCCTATAGCCATAACATATATAGAACAAGCTAAACTTATCTCTGGAAATTTAGAAAATTATGCTTTACATGTAGAACAATTTTTACTTAAATCAAGAGGGAGTTCAAAAGAATTTAACATACTTATAGGTGAAGAAAAAGAAATAATTGATTTTTGTAAAAAAATAGTTACACATCTTAATAAGATTGAAACAAAATTAAGAAATATAGTTCCATTGTACCAAGAACTAAAGCCAGGATTATTAGATATAAAAAATACAAACTATATATATATCCTAAAAAGCTTGTTTCTTTCTGCTAAAATACTCTCTAATTTAGATTTGCATTTTGGAAAATTAAAAACATGGGAAATGCAGATAGGTATAAGATCAAAGAGAAGTAGAAGATAAGTATTTCTTTAATTTTGAAAATAAAAGTGGGCTTCACTGAGATGGACAAAAGAACCAACTGCTAGTTATCCTCTAAGCCAACTCCACCCCGTATCTCTGAAGCACATTATAAACAAGCTACGGTTGCTGCATTCCTGCCCTGGCCGGGTTCACATGAACATAACACCAACAGAGGCGAAGCTTCGACGTCAACAGAGAGGCCAACAATCTATTCAGATGTCGCTCTCAGTTTTTCGGTTCTTGTAAAGACGATTTCAAGTAACAGCTGCGCGCCTGCACCAGCCAACCTAGCCCAATTTAAGCTAAAAATCTCTATTTTTAAGGCTTTCTTGTGGTGTAAAAACTGTTAAAAGTGTTACTATCCTAATAAAATATGAAAACGGGCTTCAAGCCAAACAAAAATACTACTGATAAAGATTTAATCACTATGCTTGAACCAATAAATAGTAACAAATATCATGAAGATTCTTATAGTGGAAAACTTACAGGTGGTTATTCAAATCCCAAATTACACTTACCAAAAAATATAATTTCTAGAGCATTAAGTGGTAGGATAATCAGTGATGAATTTTCACTTAGTGTTAGAAAATTTCTAGGAAAATATATAATTAAAGGAGATCCATCGATAGTAGAGCCCTGTTCTGAATTACTACAAGAAATAGGATATAATGAAGCAAAACCTAAGAGACAAATAATTTCAGATTGGATATATGGCTGGGTAGAAGCATTTGATGCTTGGGGTGGCTAATGGGAATAGGTAGAAAAATACTAGATAAAATTTTTTACAATGCAGTATATATCGTGCCAGAAAATGTAACGCTTAAATATATTTATGAAAATTTAGATAAACACTATGCTGAAAAAATAGAAGATGGAATAAAGCTTGTTTCAAACTTAGATGCAGTATTAACTATTGAAACTGAGCCCAAATCTAAAAAAGACAAAACTCCAGAAAAAGTTGCAATTTTAAGAGGAATTAAATACGATTGTGCAATTCTTCAGAGAAGTATTCAAAATATTCTTGAAAAAAATGGTATGGGAATGATTCTTAAAAGAGAACAAAAACCGGGTGCATTAGAATCTTGTATATACAAAGATGAATGTGATCATGAACGTTTCCATTGGCCTAATTCAATTAATATTCCTTAAATCCCTAAACTTGTAGTTATTTTCTTGTACATATTTGGATTCTTAATTTCTATAAAATTTAAATAAGGCATAAAATCTTTCTGCAGAACTCGAGTAGAACAATGGAGCTTTCCCTCAAGCTGATCTGCAATTCCTTTTGCTTTCTTTCGCTTTGCTGCTCGCTGCCACATCTTAATTATTAACCCTGGTTTTTTGTAAGACATAGCGTGTCGATTAGCTTCTTTTTTTGCTTGTTGGACACCAACAACAGACATTATTCTCGCGTAAATCAAAAATCTCCAGTGTTGCCAACGATGAATTCTGGATAGAAAAATATCACTTTTACTAATTGCATCAGTTGCACTAACTAAACTTTTCATATCATATTCAGAAGTTATATTTTGTTCTAGCCAAAGATTTAGCGTACTAATATCCTCTTTAATATCATTTGAAACCGATAATGCTATTTTTGGGTCAAAGCTCTTGAAAATAATCTTTAACGCATTTAGAACATTCTCGTCTCTCTCGCGGTTCCATAAACTAAGCTCAGCATTTGTTATCTTGCCGCTTGAAGCAATGGATTGTAAATCATTTATTGCTGCTCTAAGATCTCCACTAACTGAAACTGCTAGCTTCTTTAGAGCAAGTTCTTCTGCTTCAATATCTTCCATTTCGCAAATTGAATTTAGTTGCTTAAATACAATAGAAGAATCTAATTTTTCCATTCCAGCCATCTGACAATAATTTCTCAAAGTTCTTAATTTATCTATCCAAGGATCATTTGCAGTTATAAAAATCGGAAACCTTGTGTTCTTAATTATCTCAATAACTGCCTTAACTCCGCCACGATCTTTTTGTCCAGACATTCCATCTATCTCATCAATCAAAATAATTTTACGATATCCAAATATGCTTGCTTGCTGAGTTGCAGGTTTTAATATACTTTCAACCTGATCTTTATTTCTAAAATTTGATGCATTAATTTGAACAAGTTCTAAATTCTCTTGATTTGCTAGCGCGTAAATTAATGACGTCTTTCCGCAACCAGGTGGTCCGTGAACCAAAACTGCCTTTTTTGGATTATGCTTAAAATTCCTCCAAAAATTATACACATCAGCAACGGCTTTTTGCTGTCCAATAATTTCATTTAATTTCTTAGGCTGATATTTCTGAACCCATTGTTTCATTTAAATCTCCGATTTAAAGGTAACGAATTTTTAATTTGTTTCATTATGATTTAAAATTATTCATCATCTTTTTTTCTATGCAATAAATGAATATCGGGCAAAAGTTTCCTACTAGATTTACCATCAATCTTTGTGAAATGTGCTAACATTGCTTCTAATTGAATATATTCATTTGCGCCTTCAACTAAACGGAATTCATAATCTCCACAAGCTTTAATTAATTCTAATCTAGATTTTTCATCAATGTTTTCTAAATTCCAAATCTGTTTCTGGATCTGAGAAATAATATCCATTCCACTTAAACCATGTTTTATCATAATGTCAAATAATTTTTCTTTTGCAACTAGAAACTTACCTGAGATTGCAGCTTCAATTACAGTTGCGATTTCTTTTGGCTCTGCAAATGAAACTACTTGTTCAACAACAGTAATATCAATATTACTTGTAATTGCAGAACATGCTTGTAACAAATTCTCTGCTTTTCTTGCATCACCTTCACTAGCTTCATATATTAAATTTAATGCTCCAGCAGTAAATTGTAAATCTTCTTTTTCTGATATCTTTGATAACATATCCATCAAAATATCTTTAGGTAATGGTTTATATCTAAATATCGCGCACCTACTTTGAATTGGAGAAATTATTTTTGATGAATAATTACAACTTAAAATAAACCTTGTGCTTTGTGCATAATCTTCCATAGTTCTTCTAAGTGCATGTTGTGCATCTTTTGTTAAAGCATCTGCTTCATCTAAGTAAATTAATTTGAAAGGAACATCTTGAATTGATTTAGATCTTGCAAACTCTTTAATTTTATTTCTAACAATATCAATTCCACGTTCATCACTTGCATTTAATTCTAAAACTGCACTAGTCCATTTATCACCAAACAAATCTCTAGAAAGTGCTATTGCTGAGGCAGTCTTACCTACTCCTGCAGGTCCTGAAAACATCAAATGAGGCATATTTTTAGAAGTTACAAAAGCCTTTAATCTAGATACAACTTCCTCCTGACCTCTAACCTCTGAAAGAGTCTTCGGTCTATACTTCTCAGTCCATATTTCAAGAGTCATATAATCAATCCTATAAAGATTTTATAAAGAATTGTTTGATTTGTTAGTCTTTTGGCTTTACAAAGAACATTGTAAGGAATACTACTGCAAAAGATATTCCTGCAAATAACATAGATTGTCCTAAGCTCCAGGCATCAACTAAATATCCAAAAGTTGGTAACACAATAAATCCAATCAAACGTCCGAACAGCCCACTCATAGATAAAACTGTAGCGCGATTAGAACTATCTAAATGCTCATTAATATAAGAAGTAACAATTGGCTTTTGCATACCTCTACCTATTTGCTGGAAACAAAAAGTTCCAATTACTATTGTAGCAAAGTATCTTCCTGCAATAAATAATGTAGCTACTGGAAGAAATCCCATAATTATTAAAGAAAAGAACTCGCCAATTTTTTCTTCAATTTTTGTGGCAAATTTAGAAGCTATTGCCGCTACAACATTAAGACCTGCAAATACAATTCCAAAATAAGCAAGATCTAAATTAACTACTTGCATATATGGTTGATAATACCAAAACCCAAGAATTCCTGACGATGTAGTAATTCCTAAAAATATCGTTAACCAACGAACTCTTTTATGTGTAAACGTAAATATTACATTTTTCTTCATCTGATTTATATATTTATTTTTTGAGAACCCACTTCGCTTAAATGGTGGCTCAACTAAAGTAAACATAATAAAAAATAAAATTATTCCTGCTATTGCTGCTGCTTTAAGTGGCAAAACTAAAGATATTGAAGCTAAAAATCCTCCAATTATTAAAAAAGCTGCTCCAATAAGTAAGTAAAAAGCATTAGCATTACTATATATCTTCTTGTATTCTGAAACGCGATTAAGTTTCTTTAGAGTATCATAAAGAAATGCACTATCTGTTCCAGATAACAACGCAGAACCTACTGCAAAAAACGCTTCTGCAAATAAAAATCCGTAAAATGTAGCGGCTACAAAACCATAAAGTGTAAGTCCGATTGCATAAAAAAAGAAAGATAAAATAATTGTCTTTTTTCTACCAACTAAATCAGATATTGCTCCAGTTGGTAACTCCAAAGCAGCTAACATAAGCCCAAAAATAGCTTGAAGTGTGAATATTTCTGCTATTGACAATCCCTTACTCAACATATAAATTGTTATTATTGGAACTGCTATTGTAACTACTTCTAACTTTGTTAGATAAAACTTCCAAAGATTATTCTCGAGCTGCTTTTTTGTAACTGTCATAAAGCACTTTTCTATAATATGATAAATAGATTGTGGATCAGGTAATTTTATAAATTACTCGCTCTAATCAAAATATGGCTACAATCGGTGAGTATCCCATTCTTTGAAGATCACCTATTGAGTAATGTTTTAAATTCTGGAGGATTTGTTTCTAATGGCACTTTATAGTCCACAAGATTTTGAGCGAGATATAATTAAATTCTGGGATGATAAAAAGATATTTGATAAACTTAGAAAAAAGAATGCGAAAGGCCCAAAATGGTCTTTTACAGATGGTCCTATGACTGCTAATAATGCGATGGGTGTTCATCATGCATGGGGTCGAACATTAAAAGATATGTATCAAAGATTCAAAGCTATGCAAGGTTATCATCAAAGATATCAAAATGGATTTGATTGTCAGGGACTTTGGGTTGAGGTTGAAGTAGAAAAAGAAAAAGGCTTCAAATCTCGGAAAGATATTGAAGATTATGGTGTTATGAATTTTGTTACAGATTGTAGAAATAGAGTTTTAAAATTCTCAAAAAGAATTACAGAACAATCAATTAGACTTGGTCAGTGGATGGACTGGGATAATTCTTATTACACAATGTCTGATCAATCAAATGAATATAAGTGGATGTTCTTGAAAGAATGTTACAAACGAGGTTGGATTTACAAGGGAGTTGATGTTGTTCCTTGGTGTGCAAGATGCGAAAATGCTGTATCAAAGCATGCAATTGCAACAGAAGGTTATGAAGATAGAGAAGACACTGCAATTTTTATGCAATTTCCAGTTAAAGGAAAAAAGAATGAATTCTTTTTAGTTTGGACAACAACACCCTGGACCGTTCCTGCAGATGTTGCACTAGCAATTCATCCCGATATTTATTATGTTCAAGCAAAGCTTGGTAATAAAATTTACATACTTGCTGAAGACAGAGCAGAAGCTGTTCTTGGAAAAAAATATACTATTCAAAATAAATTTATTGGTGCAGATTTAATAGGCCAAGCTTATGATATGCCTTATGCAGATTTCCCTGCACAGAAAAGTTCAATTGTAAGTGGTGCTAAATCTGAAGATGATGTTGCACCTGCACCACACATAATCGTTGAATGGACAGATGTTAGTGATGAAGATGGAACTGGAATTGTGCACATTGCACCCGGTTGCGGACCTGAAGATTATGCTCTAGGTAAAACTGAAAGATTACCTGCACCATCACCATTAAACAATCAAGGTATTTACATGGAAGGTTATGATTGGTTAACTGGAAAACGTGCTGCAGATATGAATGAAAAAGTTGTTGAAGATTTAAAGAAAAAAGGTTTCCTTTTCAAAACTGAAAAATATAGTCATAGATATCCACACTGCACACGTTGCAGAACTCCGTTGGTTTTCAGACTTGTTCCTGAATGGTATATTTCAATGGACGAAATCCGACCAAAACTAATTGCTGAAAATAAAAAAATTAATTGGTATCCTGCTCGCGGACAAAAGTATGAAGAAAACTGGCTTAATAATATGAGCGATTGGTTAATTTCTAGAAAAAGATATTGGGGTTTACCTCTTCCATTTTGGGAATGTGAATGTGGACATGTTGAAGTTATTGGCAGCAAAGCTGAGCTAAAGAAAAAAGCGGTTTCAGGTTATTCACAACTTAAGGAACTACATAGACCTTGGGTAGATAAAGTAAAAATAAAATGTTCAAAATGTAAAAAGACAATTAATCGCGTTGTTGATACAGGAGATGTTTGGTTAGATGCAGGTATGATTCCATTCTTTACACTTGATTGGTTAAAGAATAAAAAACATTTCAATGATTGGTATCCTGCAGATTTTATAACTGAATGTGGTCCAGGTCAGTATAGATGTTGGTTCTATGCAATGTTACTTCATGGTGTTGCACTTACAGGTAAGTTACCTTTCAAAAATGTTCTAACAAATGAAATTGTTAAAGATGAAAAAGGAAATGAAATGCACAAAAGTTGGGGCAATGCTATTTGGTTTGATGAAGCTGCAGACAAAGCTGGTGCAGATACTATGCGATGGTTATATATGAATAATGATGTAGCAAAAGAAGTTTGGTTTGGTTATGGTCCTCTTACTGAAAAGCAAAAAATTTTGAATGTTCTCTGGAACTTTACAAATTATTTAGATTTGAATATGAACAAGCAACCAACAAAACCCAAACAAATAAGTGCAAAAAGTAAATGGATTTTATCTCGAATGGAATCTCTAAAACTTACGGTTACTGAAAGTCTTGAGAACTTTCATCCATACGATGGTGTTAATGCAATTGAAAACTTTTTCCTTAATGATCTATCAAGAACATATGGACAAATGATTCGTGATGAAATTGATAGTAATGAAGTAAAATTTGTTGCCTACAATGTAACACTTGATTTGTTAAAATTAATGTCGCCAATCGTTCCATTTACAACAGAAAAACTTTACCAAGATGTTTTCAAAAAATATGAGAAAGAAGAATCGATTCATTTATTTGATTGGCCAAAAGCAAATCAAAAATTAATCAATAAAAAATTAGAAGATGAATTTGAATTTGTTGGTAAAACTATTTCATTAATTCTTGCTGCACGTGAGAAAGCTAACAGAGGAGTTCGTTGGCCTGTTAAAGAAGTAACAATTGTATCTAGAACAAAAGTTTCAAAAGATGCTGTAAAAGCACATGAAAAATTAATCAAACAACTTACAAATGTTTTAGAAATAAAAACTGCACGACAAATGAAAGGAGTAGATTATAATATAAAATTAAACTTTGCAAACGCAGGTCCAAAGTTTGGAAACAAAATAACTTCGTTAGTAAGTTATCTTACAAGAACAAGTGCAGATAGTATTGTAAAACATTTTGAGAAAGAAGATAAATTTAATGTAAAAATAAATTCACATTTTATTGAACTTGAAAAAGATGATTTATTAATTGAAGAAATTTTACCTGAAGACACAAGTAGTGCTAAAGAAAGAAACATTTCAGTTTACTTAGATACTAATGAAACAAAAGAAATGATAACGAATGGTTTTATGCGAGAGATTGCAAGAAAAGTTCAGATACTTAGAAAGAACACTGGATTAAAAAAAGAAAACAAAATTAGTTTGCAAGTTGCAGCTCCAGTTAATTTAACAATGAATCTCAACAAGTTAGCAAAAGAACTTAAACAAAAAGTTGGTGCATCACAATTAGAATTTGTTGCTAAAATAATTTTTAAGAAAACTGATTCTTTCACAGTCCGAGGAAAGAAAATTGATATTGCACTAAAGAAAATTTAAGTATTTTTAATTTGTTCATTAAATGCAATTATTAAAATTTATTTCGATATTTCCGTAATTTTTATGTGCATATCTTTCAGCACCTCGTTTAGTAATACATGGTTTTTCGTCAACTAATGTTTGTTTTTCTGCTGAATTTATTTCAAATATACGAATATTATAATATCTAAAAAAATTTCCAGTTAGATCAACAATACCTACATGTTCTTTTGGTTCAGGTACATTTACACCTTGAATTCCTGGATCACATAAAGCCACTATTAATGATATTAAATCATTCATATATTACATCAACAAAAAGAAATAAAACAGTTTCTACACTTGAGAAAATCTAATAAATTTTAATATCTAAATCTGGATGCCCTAAATTAAGGGGTTTTATTATCTTAAGTAAACCTAACGGTGTTCTAGAAGTAGTTTGATCAATCACTTCTAATTCAATATCACCCATTCTTTCTTTCCTACGTGTTTTTTTAAGCAAACTATATTTTCTACTTAGAATTCCTGTTCGACGCACTCTTACTTCATAACTAATTCGTATATCATAATCAGGTATTAACTCTCCAACTGTCATATATTAAAACAATCTAAAAGAATATAAGGATTTCTTTAATCGGGTAGACTATGGAAAAAACATCAAAAACGTGTTCTTACCTTGAAGTGTTCTGAAAGCTTTTATAAAGGTTAGCCTTTATAAATGACTGATTATCATGGAAGTGCCAAAAAAGAAATCTAAATTTAAAGGTCCTGACGGAAAGGTCTGGTCAGAGACTCAAAATGTAGTTGTTTCAGCAAGTATTGACACTGACTTACCTCTAGAAAGATTAGCAACAAAACTGGATAGAGCAGAATATAACCCCGAACAATTTCCGGGCCTTATATTTAAAATTCCAGAACCAAAGGCAAGTTCATTACTTTTTAGCTCTGGAAAAATAATTTGCACCGGAACAAAGTCAATTACAGAAGCTAAAAAAGCAATTAATAAAATATTAGAAGAACTAAGAAAAGTTGGAATACAAGTTACAAAAGCTAAAGATATTGAAGTACAGAATATGGTTGCTTCAGGATCTGTTGGTGGAAAATTAAACTTGAACGAAATTGTATTTAAATTTGATAACACAGAATATGAACCTGAACAATTTCCCGGACTAGTCTACAAACTTGTTGGACAATCTATTCTTGCTAATATAACCTTCCTGCTTTTTGGAACAGGTAAGATTGTTATAACTGGAGCAAAGAGCGAGCAAGAAATCAAAGACTCCGTTGTATTACTACGACAGCAACTTATTGACGAAGACGAATTAGATGAAGCTAGTTCTCCTCTAAAGAAAAAGTAATTTACTTTTTCTTTTCTTTACTTTTTATTTAACTAATATATTAGAAAAGTATATTAATTATAAATTTAATTAATAAAATGAGATATAGTACAAAAATTATACTTCTTTCTACAATTCTTATCTCAATAATATTTGTTTCTGGGTGTACTCAACAATCAATATTTAGTACTTATCCTGTACCAGATAACGTTAAAGAATTTTCAGTAAAGCCCGAGGACCTTGGTAATGAATATGTCCTTGATTCTGAAATGTTTATTGATGATTGTCCAACTAAAATAGGTAGTCAACAGTTAAATATGGATCCAAGTTTATTTTCTGAGCTTGCTGAACATCAAGCATGTGTTAATTATAATAAAAAATTCTATGTTGAATGGCTCGGTAAAAATGATCCCGTTACAGCGATTAGAATAACTCAAATTGAAATTAATCCGATAAGTAATTGGCTATCTGCACTTGAAAGAAGCTTATACTTACAAAGAACATCTTTATCTCAAGATTTAGAGACCAATACTTGTGAAAATACAACATTAAATGTAGAATACCAAAATAAAAAAGAAACTATGCTAGCGTATTATTGCATAAATAATTATGAGGATAGTAAATTTATACATCGACAGCTGGTATTTGTTGTTAATAATGCTGTTATTAATGTGAATGGTGCGGGTGAGAATGAAACGCAAATGAAAGCAGATATGATAAAATCTGCAGAAATAATGGCTAATCGTCTCCTTAAAATAACTATGGGTTAACGTTTATTTTTTCAATCACTTTTTTATTTTATATAATTAAATCATACAAATTCTTTAATTAGGTAAATCTCAGCTAGATATACTATGGAGAATATCGAAGCTAATCTGACAGATCGCCTAAGGGTTTTCATTGAGCAATACTATTACAATGATCTTATGAATGGTGTCAAAAAAGGTAAAAAAAGTCTTCAAATAAATTTCGGAGATATTGCAAAATTTGACTTAGATGTAGCAGATGAATTAATTACTCGACCTCAAGAAATCCTGGAGTACTTTGAAGCAGCAGTTAAAGAATTTGAATTGCCGAAAAAACCTGACGACGTTATCAAAGTTAGAATATCAAACTTGCCAAAAAGTCAGAATATACGAATTAGAAGCATAAGAAGTGAGCATCTTGGAAAACTAATATGTGTAGATGGTATAATTCGTCAAGCTTCAGATGTTAGACCAAAAATAACTCGTGCATATTTTAATTGTCCTTCTTGTAGTCAAACAATAATTGTTGAACAAACAACTCCTAAATTCCAAGAGCCAAGAAAATGTCCTAATTGTGGAAAGACTGGTAGGTTCATTCTCAAAGATAAAAAATTAGTAGATATGCAAAGACTGCTAATTGAAGAATCTCCCGAAAGTTTAAGCGGGGGAGAACAAGCAAAAAGAATTGCTATATTTGTATCTGAAGATTTATTAGATCCTAAATTAGAAAAGAAACGTTACCCTGGAAATAGAATTTTAATAAATGGCATTATAAGAGAAATTCCTGTATCTCTACCAACAGGTGGACAATCAACTAAATTTGATTTAATAATAGATGCTAATTTCTTAGACACTATTGAAGAAGAATATGAGGATTTAGAAATATCTCATGACGATGAAGAAAAAATTAAAGCGCTAGCTAAAAGCTCAACTATTTTCAAAAAAATGGTTAATTCAATTGCACCAACAATTATGGGTTATGATGAAATTAAATTAGCAGTTATGCTTCAACTATTTGGTGGATCAAAAAAAGAGCGAGATGATGGAACTCGAATGAGAGGAGATATTCATCTATTCTTAGTAGGAGATCCTGGAGCGGGAAAATCTGAAATATTAAATTACGTAGCAAAGCTAGCTCCAAAAGCAAGATATGTTTCGGGAAAAGGAACTTCTGGCGCAGGATTAACTGCAGCTGTAGTTAAAGATGAATTTATGCGCGGTTGGGCATTAGAAGCAGGAGCACTAGTTTTAGCTAACAAGGGTATCTGCTGTATTGATGAAATGGATAAGATGAGTAAAGAAGATAGAAGTTCAATGCACGAAGCACTTGAACAGCAGAAAATATCTATATCTAAAGCAAATATTCAAGCTACATTAAAAGCAGAAACATCTGTATTAGCTGCTGCAAATCCCAAGTTTGGTAGATTTGATCCCTATTCTCCAATAGGACAACAGATAGACATCCCATCAACATTAATTAGTCGTTTTGATTTAATATTTACAATTAGAGACATACCAAATGTTGAAACAGATACAAAAATAGCACGTCATATATTAGAACTGCAAAGAGATATAAATTCTATAAAACCTGATATTGATCGTGAAACAGTACGAAAATATATTGCTTATGCAAAACAGCATTACAAACCGATTTTAACAAAAGAAGCGCAAGAAGAAATTGTTAAATTTTATATTGATTTACGTAGCAGTGTTGCATCAGATGAAAGTGAAATAAAAGCAATTCCAATATCTGCGCGACAATTACAAGGTCTTGTTAGATTATCTGAAGCATCTGCTCGAGTAAGATTAAGTAAAAAAGCTACTAAGAAAGATGCACTAAGGGCAATTGATTTGTTAAAGAATTGTATGAAAGCAGTTGGAACAGATCCTGAAACAGGTAAGTTTGATATTGATAGAATTAGTTCAGGAATTAGTGCATCTCAACGGTCGAGAATACATATTGTTAAAAATGTTATTGACAAATTAGAAGCGAAGATTGGAAAAGTCATTCCAATAACTGATATTATAAAAGAGGCGATTAGTGAAGGCGTTCCAGAAGATAAAGCATCAGAATCTGTTCAAAATCTAATCAAGAAAGGAGATCTTTACTCTCCTCGACATGGCTTAGTCCAAAAGATATAAGGTAAACTAAAATGAGTTTAAAAGAAAAATTGGGATTAAAATTATACAATGAAGGTCAAGTTCATCCAGAACACTTACCCAAAACTACAATTAAAAACCTTCCAACAATAGTTGATAGAATGCTCATGTTAGGCGGAGATAAAGTGCAGAATTTTATGGCAATATTATCACATTTAGATGTTGTTAATAATTTAAATACAGATGTATTAATTGGAATTCCTCTTTTTAATGATAAGCTCTATTTATCAGGATTAGGTAATTATAATAAAATAGGTGAACATAGATACTTATACATTGTAGGCGATGAAATTTCTGTAGTTACTTGCAAAAGTGAAATACATCTAGGTCAATCTAAACCAAAAGATTATTGGACTAAGCAAATTAAAAATGATTCACATAACTTTACGTCAATAATAAATCAATTACCTGAAAAAATGTTACGTGCATTAGGTGTTGATGAAAGACAAACAACATATAAATTAGGAGGATATGAAGTAAGTTCAACTTCAAGTTTTTGAAAATGGAATATCCGAATACATTTCAAAATGATAAAATACATATAGGAGATTTAGTAGGAGAAATAACAAAAGAAACTTCTGAACATATTACATTACTAGCCGGTATTGTAAATGAAATAGTTAAACATGAAGAACATAAGACAAGATATGGTCTAAGAGCAACTTCAGTAATATTCGAAATACCAAAAGGAAAGGGTACGTGGAATATTAAAGAAAATTATGGATATCCGCATTCTGAAGAATATAAATTATTAAGTAAAGAATTTGTTAAAAAAATTGTAGATAATGTAAATGGGGAAGATGATGAATATTATCTTAATAATTATTTAGAAATATTTCCACAAGAAGTAACTTTAATCACTGCTCCAGGTATAGGTGAGGTAATTATAGAAAAATAGAAATGGCAATAACTAGATCAGTAGCATACAAAGTATGGATATCAGATGTATTTAGTGGAAACTATGTCAAGCAAGAAGGATTTAATCCAAATTATATTGAACTAGATGGTAAGAAAGTTTCTCGAGTAAATTTAATTGCAACAGTTGTTGGGACGTTTATGTCTGATGATGGCAACTATGGTGCGATCACAATTGATGATGGAACTGAAACAATCCGAATGAAAGCATTTGGACCAGATGTAATAAGAATCAAGAACGCTGAAACCGGCCAGTTAGTTCGCGCTGTTGGAAAAATCAAAGAATATAATGATGAACGATATCTTGCTCCAGATTTTGTTAGAGAAATCAAAGATCCAAATTGGATAATTGTTCAAAAACTTGAATTAGGTACACCAAAAGAAGTTATGATTAAACCTATTGAAAACGCTATTGAACCAAATGGAAAACCCACATTAGAACAATCTGCTGAAATCAAAACTGAAGATCCAAAACCTGCTTCTGAAACAAAGGAAGAAACGAAAAAAGAAACTTCTGGTGAAAGTACAACTAAGCAAAGCTCAGCTACTAATGAACAAAGTTCCTCAGAACCACAAGGTGAATCAGAAGGTATGCCAAACTTTATTGAATTAATAACAAAGCTAGATTCTGGAGATGGTGCAGATATGGCTGCAGTTATTACAGAATGCAAGCTATCTGAAGCAGAAGCAAAGATACTAATTATTGACTTACTTAAGCAAGGTGAGATTTACGAACCTCGCAAAGGTAAACTGAAAGTGTTATAATGATAATTTATAAACCTGAAAAATTTGAGATTAATCGCCTTATATCTTTAGGTTCATCTTGGACAGGCAAAGCTAACCACTCCGAAAAACAGCATACTTTGCTTTCATGTGAAGAAACAAAATATATAATTCAAGTAACACAGAAACACTTAGTAGATAGAGCACCTTCAGAATTTGTTTTCAAAGGCAATGCCAATGACGAAGCAATAACACAAAGCTTATTCGCTGACTTAAAACAAATAAAAGCAGTATATGGTTTTTTGTATGATAAACTTACAGATACGTCTTTAGAACAAGAAGGTATTTCTTTAAATTCCGGTTTAACTTTTGTACTAGATCAAAGAGTTTCATATAAACAATTATTAACTGCTATGGAAGAAATTGCTCAAGTAAATCCTGAACAACATTCTTCAGGAATTAAAGGTTTAATCCAAAAGTATCTTGTATTCGAGGGCGATGAATCGGAGTATCATATTACAACACATGATCATCCAACACATTCAGAAAATGGAAACTTAGCTACAGAAGTAACATTATATGTAGATAAAACGAATTTTGATATACTTGAACGTATTGAAAATACATTATCTGAACTTGAAAAGAAAGTAATAACTGAAACCACAAACTGAAAGTGTTATAAGTTTTTCTCACTAGCCGATAATATGACAATTCAATCAGATGGTGCTTTTGGAGACTTTGTAAAATATACTGAGGTATTCACTCAAAAAAGGTCTATAGACTATTATGGAACATGGGTAGAATATTCAAGGAGTGGCCATTTTTGCTTTAAAAATGCTATATCTATAGTTACTGACGAAAAAGGTCGTAAGTTTACCAATTTTAGTGAAACAGCGTTCTCAGATTGTCGTGGTAAGGGAAAACCTCAAAGAGTATCTACACAAGAGATTGAAGAATTAGTAGCGCTTCTAAAAGAAGATGAAGAATATGAAGAAGACGAAGAGCTAATCAAAAAGATCGGCATAAACATAGAAGAAGAAACAATTAATGTAAAATCATACAAAGTTCCAGGATACGAACATTTAGAACGAAGCAATAAATAGTAAACCAAACATAAGCTTCTTAAATACGATTTTTCTACGTTTTTATGGCTTGGAAACATAAATATGAAGATATGCTAAAGAACGCTTACAAACAGCTTCCTGAAGTAGAGGCAACAGATAATCGTTTTGAAATACCTAAAGTTCATGGTAGATTACAAGGTAATAAAACAATTATAACCAATTTTAGCCAAATAGCTAGCTATCTTCGAAGAGATGAAAGTCATTTTTTAAAATTTATGGTTAGAGAATTAGCAACAACAAGTGAAGTAAATAACGGTGCTGCTACATTTGTTGGAAAACATTCTCCATCAGTACTTAACACAAAAGTTGAAAAATATGTAAAAGAGTTTGTTGTTTGTAAACAATGTGGCAAGCCAGATACAGAACTTATTACTGAAAAAGATGCTACTTTCAAGCGCTGTGAAGCTTGCGGATCCAGAGTATCTGTTCGGTCGATTAAATAAGTTTTTAAGGTTTTAGTTAATACTATCCTATAATGGTTAGTATATTTAATGAAGAGGGTATGGATACATATGGGGGACGTGCATCATATATTTATTATATAAAACAAAAAAATAGAGATATACCTATGCCCGATCCATTCAAAAGTATATCACATGTAACTAATTTAGAAGTAAAAGATAATGAATTATTCAAAACACTCCAATGCTTATGTTTAACTTATGAAATAAAAGCGGAAGATATTGTAAAATTTAGCCATATACATGACATTGGAAAAGACAGATATATTAATATTATTGATAAAGAAGAAAGTGAATTATTATCTCTTCTCCAGGAGTTAAGAAGAGGTTCAAGATTTGGAGAGTTAGGTGCAGCATATAAAACAAAAGATAAAAAAATAAGCTTAGAGATTGGTGAAAAACAAAACAAAGCATACATAAAAATAGGTATAGAAAAATAACATAAGGGTTTTAACCTATTGCAGTTGTATTAAACTATGAGAAATATAATTATTGTTCTTTCAATTATTTGTATTATGTTAGTAAGTGGTTGCACAGAAGCACCAAATATAAACGAAGTGCCAAGTGCTGCTACAACAGATCCGGAACTTCGCTGTGTGGAATTATGCAGAGAGCAAATTGCAGCAGGAAATGAACTTAGCGTAGGTCCTTGTTTATCTGAAATTCCTGATGTTAATTGGGATATTGAAGATTGGGTTTGTGATGTTGCACATTTCCCAAGAAAAATCACAGATAACAATGCACAATATCAGTGCCAAGCATATCGAAAAGAAATAGCTGCCCATTTTGTTGAAGTTTCTCCAAACTGTGAATTCATAAGGAAGGTATAATGTTCTATTACAAAATTCATGAAAGTCATGCAGGATATTTATTAGCAGCTTGCGATAAGTCAATCTGTGGTAAGAAACTAAAAAGCAAAGAAACAGAATTTCATGTTAATCCTCGATTCTATAAAGATAAAACTGCTACTGAAGCGCAAATGAGAAAGATATTTAGAATTCCTTCTTCTGCTAATCTTGTTGGTAAAGACATTGTTCAGCTAGCAATTGATATGGGACTCGTTGATAAAGAAAACGTAATTAAAATCCAAGGAATTCCTCATGCTCAAATGATTGTTGCAAGTTCATAATTTAAATCCTTCCCACATTGGTTCTGTAGGTAAATCTTTTTCTATTTGTTTCATTTCAACTGAATCTTTAGCTTTATCTAAAATTTTCTCCGCTAAGAAATCCATCTCTAAGAACGCTTTTTGAAATGCTTCTACGTTTTCATCTAATTGAATAATTTGTTCTAATTGGTATATTACACTTTTAGTATATTTATAAAAAATTACGCGCCATTCTTTAAATTTTATCTCGGACCCCATCATAAACATATGCCCAGGTCCTCCAATAAAAATAGAAATAAGCGCTAAAGGTATTTCAGCAACCGCCAATGTTCCCATCGTTACATTATATGCTAAACGTTTCTTATCCATTAAAATAACGTTTAAAGTTCTCTTAATATTCAACCAAATCGCATATTTCTTTTTTAGTAAAATATTTCTTTTTTCTGTTGCTTTAAGATACGTCGGATACATATTTTTTAAATAAGATTTATATAGCAAAAGAGGTTTTATTCTTGCTAATCGCATCTCATTTTCATCTAAAATATCTATCTTATCTACAACTTTATTAATTCGTTTAATAAAAGAAAGAAATATTCTTTTATCATGATTATTAAATTTATTTGGATCATGAACATATTTAAGTTTACTATCTAAACTTTGAATTAATATTAGTAATTGCTTAATATCTACTTCTTCGGTTTTTTCTAAACCTTCAATTTTCCTATTTTGTGACCAATCATTTCTTATTGCATTATGAAAATCCTTGTCTGAAACCATACATATATTATCTAAATAACAATAAATACTTTTTGTAAAAAAATATAGCCCCACCAGGATTCGAACCTAGGTCCCCCGGCCCAGAACCGGAGATGATTGACCACTACACTATGGGGCTATAATAGTAAGTGTTTTAATCTCATTTTAAAGTCTTTTGTTAGGGGCCCGTAGTATAGTGGATACAAGGCAAAACACGTTTTGCGTGTTTATGGCTTTGCCATAAAGAACGGTCGGTTGCGGACCGACAGACGGGAGTTCAATTCTTCCCGGGCCCGTT
>Ga0233431_1002445_pt1 | contig 25980 bp, 25 predicted proteins | sample SI_118_April2016_FD_179867 | JGI IMG/M metagenome (GOLD analysis project Ga0233431, IMG submission 179867) | Seawater microbial communities from Saanich Inlet, British Columbia, Canada - SI_118_April2016_200_MG | ecosystem: Environmental > Aquatic > Marine > Inlet | place: Canada: British...
GAAGGAATACAATCAGGTGAGACCTCATAGTTCGCTTGGATATCGGCCTCCTGCCCCTGAGACAATCCAGCCAGCTTTCCTCCCATCTCTAACATTGGGGGTGGTACAATAACTGGGGGCAGGTCATCACCACACACAGCTTCAGCCAGTCTTCCGTGAGGTAGCGCCAGGTATCCGCTAGACCATTTTCAATATCATCTATGCTGTTGATGCTCATTTCTTTTAAAAATTTTCGTCTGCATTGAAATTCGATCCGGGTTACTGGCGTTCCTTCTTGCCACCCGGAACGCTCCCATAGTTCTTTGAACCACTCCTTACCACTCTTTTTTATTTCATGGGTTTTGTCGTACATCCGGCACATAAGCTCGCTACTACCAAAATTATAACCCGTCAATTTCAACCCTTTCGTGAATTGCTGAATATCCATTGCGCTTTCGACCAACACCTCCCGTTTCTGACCTTCAACAAACGAATGCTTTTTTTGCATTCGGCTCACCACTTCTATGTAGTTATGTTGCAGCTTTGGCATTGGTATTGCCAAATCCACCATTACATCCATTCTTGATACTTTCGTCTCTCGTACATGCGCCCATTGGCTCACCCACCGCTTTGTCTCTATACAGGCATCAAGCCATCCATTCTTGCGCCAGAGATAAGCCGATCTGAAGACTATGTGTACTTCCGGGTATATCGTCCCACCCAGCGCCCCAGGCTTAATCTGGACTGTCATATCATCATTTACCAGAGTGTAGGTATGGCGACGCGATCCCGAACGCATTACCACGAATGGGACACCTTGAAAGTTCACACTTCCCATATCTTCACCAAAATCTACTGACCGCGCGAGCTCTTTAGCTTCCGCTAAGTCATACCATTGTACATCGCTAAATTTGTACCCATCCACACAAAACCCCACTTCAAGAGTGTCAATACCGGCAAGTACCACCTTACTTTCTGAAGATATGTTCCTAGACATCTTCGCCCCCCTGTTTTTTATTAGGGAGTGTTGTTTTTCCATCTTCAGAGGCGTCGTCTTTCTCTTCCAGCTTTCCTCGAATCACCACTAGAGCCTTGGCTATGCTCGACAAGGCTATTCGATCCAACGTTAGATCGTTGTCCCCGTATTCGATGCCCACGATTCTGAAATTGTCTATTGCTCGAACCGCCTCACGGGCATCCCTTTCCTTCGCTGTCCTCTCGTTTTTGGTTTTGTTCATGTTTGTCACTTCAATGCACTCATTAGATTCTTTTTGTGCATTGCCTCCTTCACCCGGTACGGTCTGGGGGAAGGGTTTTTGTGACAAAAAAAAGAGGCCCTGATATCATCAGGGCCTCTTCGAGAGGGATTTTGTTTGATTGAATATTTATTTTGCTGTCAGGCGTTCTCTCAATTCAGGATGGTTCTTGCGCAATTGGCTAACAGCCTGCCGCGCAGCGGATGGCGAATAGCCGATCTCTAACAACTTTTCTTCATACTCATCTTTTTTGATTTCTTTGTTTTTATAGGATGAGTGCAGCCTTATCAACTGCCTCAAGCGCGGTTTTTTGTCCCTAAGTATCTCTTTGATAGTCAATTCAATATCTAACTTTGTTTCTTCTTCCTCGAACATGGCTTCCGAATTAGGGTCTCCTTGTCGGTCGATTTCTGGATCGGCACTCGTCTTCTTGACATTGTTTGTGTTCACTCCATAGTGTTCTTCGAGCCATGTTCGAAATAGACTTTCTGCTCCCTCTTTCACTTCCTCACTATCCAGGTTCTGGCTGAGCCAAATGAGCCGGTAACATGTTTTGAGAACATCCTTTTCATCTAGTGCTAAGACTCTTGTAATTGTCGGAGTAAGACGCGCTTCAGCATTCCCCGCGAACTTTTCCCAAATGAATCCCATGAGGCTAGCTCCAACTTCACCATCACCTACATATGTCCGACAAGATATTATTGGGCCATATTCATTGTTAAGTGAGTTTGTTATTCGGTCATGGTTCTCGTCTATCATCGATTCAAAGATTTCGTCTGCCTCGTGCAGAGTATGACCCGCACTTCCCATTGCCGCCAGGAATTCCACGATTGCCGCAAATAACTCAGCCTTTTCTCTGAAGTCATCGTTGTTTTTTCGCAGAGCCCTATTCAGGTTTTGCTGAACCTTCCTTCTCGACATCCGGTTCAAAGTCATACCCATTTCCAGATATCCCGCAGGAATTTGCTTGGCAAAGTTGGGCATTACCTGACACGGGTTCTGCAGGAACGATCTTGCGGCGGCCACCTTGGCGGGTTCGGTGAAGCTTGCTGCTAGAGTGAGGATGGGCTCCATAGCCCCAATATAAGTATCATACGCACCTGTCATAACTGCCTCCATCAATGTCGAAAATCCCTGAACTTGGTCAAATAGATAAGATGGGTAATCTCATCCGTTACGCTAGGCTTTGCAGAATTGTATCATAGACCTCCACTCATGGCAAGGGAATGATAACAGATACAGCATGCAATCCGAAATCTCTGCTATAATCTCAGGCAATAAACGGGTTGCCTCCAAGTCAATCTGGCATATGCCATTGCGGCCTGTTAATTCGGACGTTATGAGTGCCTCACCCTTCGCGCAGCCCTTACACCAAATGGTAAATTAAAGCAAAATGGGTTAGTTGCCAAGTACCGCATTACCACCCCCGCTACCAAAATTTGTGGCTAGTATTAGCCCTCCGGAAGAAATTGCCGGAGGGCTTTTTTGTGTTTTGAGTACCGCGGAGCCATCATGAAGTTGGTGGCGCGTTCTCATGATCCTTAGCTCAGCGAGATCAATATCGATATCCTCCCACTGAAGCCCTAATAACTCGGAACGGCGTAGCCCAGTATAGAGTGTCGTACAGAATATGGTGGGTTTGCAGTCAATTCAACCATCTACTACATATTATGGTGATCTCCTACAATTGGCTGACATGACACAGGAACGCAATCTACAGCCTGCTGCATCAAACGGTAGAAGCGTAAACCACGAGCTTTGGATGTGCGTCGATAGAACCTGAATGTGAAGTCATCGAAATAGTGTCCAAGATGTGATGGCTGTATTGTGCCCTGATGGATTCCAAGCCACCAACGATCCAATAGAGACGCAGTGCGATGAACACGGGGCATGACTTGGAGTGTTTGACTGAACAAACTTGTTGTAAACTTCTTGGTGGAGACTCCTTCAGAATATTTGGTGATCGGGTTCGACTTTTACCTTACCGCTTTGAGGAGTCTCTACTCAAATGCTCAGCCTGAAATCTATTTTGGACAGGTATGAAGGCAGACATTAAATTTACAGAACTCATGCCCAATGGAGACGATGCGTGCTGCTATCGGATAGAGATCGAAGATTAGTTATCGTCTCATAAAAAATAGTTCACAGTAGTTCCAAGATTGTGTAATAGAACCCCCCCCGGGATTGTAATTCGGAGGGGTTTTTGGTTGTGTTACTGTCTTCTAAACTTCGGAGTAGCTTTGGGGACTTGTGACATAAGCAGTTTCATCATACAATAGTAGAGGTGTTTATTTGGATTTAGGATAGAGGTCAGGATGAGAAAAGGTTACATTGAGATCGATCAGGTGCTTTGTAAAGGGTGTCAGATATGCATGGAATTCTGCCCTAAAACATCGATCTCTCCAGCAGACAATTTAAACGCAGCAGGCTATCTGCCAGCCAGCTATAACGACGAAAGTGAATGCACCGGTTGCGCCATTTGTGCATTGGTGTGTCCTGAAGTATGCATAGAGGTGTACCGTGACTAAAGTTCTCATGTATGGAAATGCTGCTGTTGCGGAAGCCGCCATCAGGGCCGGATGCCAGTGCTATTTTGGTTACCCCATCACTCCTCAAAATGAACTCACTGAATACATGGCTACGCATCTAAGCAGACGGAAAGGCTGTGCTTTCGTTCAAGCGGAAAGTGAAGTATCCGCTATTAATATGGTTTATGGAGCAAGTCTGGCCGGAGCCAGAACCATGACCTCATCATCCAGCCCGGGAATCAGCTTGAAGCAGGAAGGAATTTCCTATCTGGCAGCCTGTGAACTTCCTGCTGTCATCGTCAATATGTCCCGAGGTGGCCCCGGATTGGGAAGTATTTCCGCCGCACAATCGGACTATTTTCAGTCGACTCGCGGTGGTGGCCACGGAGACTATCGAACCATAGTCCTTGCTCCATCATCGGTACAAGAAATGGCGGATCTCACCCATCGTGCTTTTGATCTTGCCGATAAATACATGATCCCCGTCATCCTTCTCGGAGATGGCATGCTGGGACAAATGATGGAGCCAATAGAATTCAAGCATGAAGCTCCCAAAGAATTAGCAATCCGGGAACGTGCGGTACGAGGAGCAAAAGGCCGTCCCAGCAGAATCATTAAAACCTTTACCTCGAATCCGTCCGAAATGGAAGAGATTAACTGGAGCCTTTTCAGAAGATACCAGTTGATAAAGAAGGAAGAAACCTCCTTCGAAACCTACATGGTCGATGATGCAGAACTGGTGGTGATTGCCTTTGGGATATCGGCTCGGATCGCAAAAGGCGCTATCCGAAATGCGCGTGCACAAGGCTTGAAAGTTGGTATGCTAAGGCCGATCACTCTCTGGCCATTTCCATACGAAAAAATCAAAGATATCGCCAGAACCACCAAGCAGTTCCTGGTATTTGAAATGAATATGGGACAGATGCTGGAAGATGTACAACTGGCGCTGGAAGGCAAACGAGAAATAACGTTCCACGGCAGGCCAGGCGGGGTTATCCCCACTGCCAGTGAGGTCCATCGAGTTATCTCGCGTCTCTATCACCAAAAAGGGCTCAAGAAGGCAAAATGAAGAAGGTTTACACTCGCCCCAAGTCACTCAAAAAAGCTGTATTCCACTATTGTCCGGGATGCGGTCACTCTATCGTTCATCGGCTCCTCTGTGAGGTTTTCGATGAAATGAAACTTCAGGATAAAGTCATTGGTATTCCGCCGCCAGGATGCTCTGTTTTCACTTACAACTATCTTGATGTAGACATGGCAGAATCGGCGCATGGCAGAGGAGCAGCCGTTGCTACCGGAATAAAAAGAGCCAATCCTGAATCAATCGTATTCACCTACCAGGGGGATGGTGACATAGCGGCCATCGGCACTGCGGAAACCATTCATGCTGCCAATCGAGGAGAAAGAATAACCGCTATCTTCATCAACAACGCTGTCTATGGAATGACCGGCGGGCAGATGGCCCCGACCACGCTTCTGGATCAAACAACAACAACATCCCCCTATGGACGGGATGCCGCTCTAGAAGGTTACCCGATCAAATTGAGTGAAATGCTGGGCTTGGTCAAAGGAGCGGTATATATCGAACGCACAGCGGTTAACTCGCCGGCGAACATCAAAAAGACAAAAATAGCTATAAAAAAAGCGTTTCAGACGCAGATCGATGGCCTTGGCTATTCGTTGGTGGAAATACTCTCACCATGTCCCACAAACTGGAAAATGGGGGCAATCGAATCGTGGAAGTGGGTTGATGAAGTGATGGCGAAGGAATTCCCGCTGGGAGTGATCAAGGACATTACTGGAGACAACGATGCTGATTAGGACCATTTTTGCCGGTTTCGGAGGTCAAGGGGTTCTTTCCATGGGTCTCAACCTGGCACAGGCAGCAATGCAAGAAGGTAAAGAAGTGACCTATCTTCCATCGTATGGTGCCGAGGTGCGTGGTGGTACCGCTAATTGTACAGTGACTATTTCAGATGAAGAAATCGCTTCTCCGGTAGCTTCCTCTCCAGAGTTCGTAGTGGCGTTGAATCAGCCTTCACTGGTCCGATTTCAGAATCAGCTACAGTCGGGAGGGCTCTTCTTTATCAACTCATCCATTACGGAAGCAAAGACGACACGAGGCGATATTGAACTTATAGAGGTTCCAGCCAGCGAGATGGCCGAGAAAATGGGCAATCCCAAGGGTGTCAATACGGTCATGCTGGGAGCTTTCATCAAGAAAAGTAATCTTGTTTCTCTGGATAGTTTATTGAAGGGTTTGGAAGACAGTTTCAAGAAGAAACCGAAACTGATCGATATCAACAAGAAAGCTCTAAAGGAAGGGTACGATCTGTTTTGAGTCAGGAATCAGTGGTCAGTTATCAGTGATTGACAGGACATAATCAGGGAAATAGCACGTCAATAATCGTTCGTCCTGAGCTAGTCGAAGGATGAATTATGGCAACTGTTCATGGTTCGATTAACTCACCACGAACGGACCAACAAGGCTAATTCGATCGGGGGTAGATCATGAGCGTTAAACAAATATCCATTACACTGGACAACACACCGGGGCAATTCCTGAGTGTAAGCGAGTTTTTGGGACATGAGGGAATAAATATTCGGGCTATCTCGGTGGCTGATACTTCCGATATCAGTACGGTAAGATTTGTAACAGATGACCCCGAAAAAACAGTCAACGTCCTTCAAAGCCACGGCTACACCGTGAGAGTGAAAGAAGTACTGGCAGTGGAAATCCCCGATCATCCCGGCGCTCTTCAAGCCGTACTCAAACCATTAAGAGAATCCAACATCAATGTACTGTATTTGTACACGTTCCTTGGCAGGGGAGCGAGCGAACAGCCCATCGTGATTATGGGCGTGGACCGAACCGAAGATGCTTTAGGAGTTCTGAAAAAGAACTGGGTTACAACCTTTGGCAACGAGATTTATGCCCTCTGACAAAGTTGCTCGTATCTAAGTCATCAAAAATCCTCCCACACCAACTTGTGTGCCAATTGGACATCATCTATTTATGTGTCCGATCTCCCCATCTTTGATATCTTCCATATGTTACTATTGTATTAGCAATCAAATTCCGTGATAGATATCAGAAAACAGCACTATGGAAACAATGGCTCTGGCGATATTGGCGGTGACAGCAGTATTCGTTCTGTTTCGATACCGGCAGCGCAAACAAAGCGAAGAATTCCCGCCCGACTTGAAAAGCGCCCCCGAATCCACCGGGTTAAAATCCTCAGCCCCATTGCGAATCAGCACGTTACCCACCGGTACCACCACAGTGGCAGTCTCCCATGTACATAAATCCTTTAACGGCACCCATGCTGTTAACGATGTCTCCTTTGAGGTCCGGTCCGGCGAAATACTGGGAATTGTGGGCCCCAATGGCGCCGGTAAAACCACCGCCATCCGTATGCTCATGGATATCATCGGGGCGGATTCCGGTCAAATAACCATTCTGGGTGCGTCTGCCGGTCAGGATACCAGAGATACTATAGGCTATCTACCGGAGGAAAGGGGTCTCTACCGAAAAATCGCGGTAGCCGAATCATTACGATACATGGCTCAGTTAAAAGGCCTGCTCCCCGAAGAAGCCGGAAAGGTCCGAGACCAATGGCTGGATCGCCTTGGGATGTCACCTCACAAAGGGAAAAAGATCGAGCAACTCAGCAAAGGCATGAGTCAGATTATCCAGCTTGCCGCCACGGTAATACACGATCCCGAACTGATTATCCTGGACGAACCTTTTTCCGGGTTGGACCCGGTCAACCGGGAAATGCTCAAAACCATCATCCTCGAACTCAAAGAATGTGGCCGAACCATCATTCTGAGCACCCACCAGATGAACGAAGTTGAAGCTCTCTGCGACCGGGTACTCATGATCAACAAGGGAAGTGTCGTGCTTCACGGTGAACTACATGAGATACGATCGCGATTTCGCAATAATTCTGTTTTCCTGGAATACAACGGTTCGATCGACAACCTTCCCGGTGTAGCAGAGGTGAAGGATCACGGCAGCTACGTTGAGTTGTTTCTGAACCAGGATACCTCGGCAAACCAGATACTCAGTCGGTTGGTTGAGAGGGGAGTGACCATCGACCGTTTCGAAGTATCCACACCATCGCTAAACGAGATATTCATCAAGGTGGCCAGGGAAGAATCATGAAGAAGACGATGATCATTGCCCGGCATGAATTTTCCCAGGTAGTCAGAAGGAAGGGGTTTTACATTCTTACACTGGGTTTGCCCTTCATCGCTTTCCTCGGCCTCTTCATCAATGACATAGTGCAAGACCTTGATAAAGAGCCTGATACACCGGATCACCAGAATATTGGCTACGTTGATGATATGGGAGTATTCACTGGTTACACTCAGCAGGCTAATCTAACCTTCATCCCGTATCCTGATCAGGACCTGGCCCAACAAGACCTGATGGCCGGAGAGATAAATGAATACTTTGTAATACCAGAAAGCTACCTTCAGACCGGATTGGTTGACCGGTATACTACCGAAAGGGAACTTGAAGTGCCCCTCAAAACCTGGTATCAGATCAGGGACTTCCTGCTTAACAATCTGTTGGCCAGCGAGGTCAACGATGATCTGCTCAATCGGGCCAAAAACCCGGTTCAACTTAATTCCTGGCATTTGGATGAAACGGGCGCCGTTAGTGAACCGCCCGATGAGCTTCAGGCTATCCTGGTTCCCTATTTCTTTGGGCTACTCTTTATAATGTCGATCTTCATGACCTCTGGTTATCTGATGCATAGTGTTACGGAAGAGAAAGAGAATCGGATAATGGAGATATTGCTATCCTCGGTCTCTGTCAACCAGTTACTCAGGGGTAAGATCATCGGGCTGGGAATTGCGGGACTTATTCAGATAGTCATATGGCTAGTTACTATCAGGGTGTTCCTCGAAGTCGGTTCGGTTGATATTTCGGTTCTGGAGGACATACAGTTCCCTCCCAGCATGTTGTTGTTCGGAGTGATTTATTTTCTACTGGGCTACGGCCTGTTCTCCGTCCTGTACGCAGGACTCGGCGCCATGTCCACCAGTCCTCGGGAGAGCCAGCAGATGGTAGGTATATTTGTTATGCCTGCTGTTGTTCCTCTGGTGCTTATGAGCGTTATAGGAGAAAACCCTGAAGGGGGTATCGCCCAGGCTTTGTCTTTCATTCCCATCACCGCTCCTACTACCGTAATGATGCGGCTGGCCAATATCAATATCCCACCATGGGAACTGGCCTTGAGTATTACGTTGCTGGCAAGCTCCATCGCCTTAGGATTGTGGCTGGTAGCCAGGATGTTCCGCGCTTACTTGCTCATGTACGGCAAGCGGCCTACCCTCAGAGAAATTGTGCGGACCTTACGGTAGAGCTGATCTTGAAATCAATCACCTTTATTATTTATTACTGCCCCGAGATATTTCGTTGACGCTACAAGAACCATAGAGTAATATAGTGGCAGTTTGGACGCACCCAGTCCTGACCAAGTGACCAGCAGATTGTATTAGACAGGTAAAAGCATGATAAAACTTAATGAACAAGAAAGCTCTCGTATCATTTCACGAATAAAAGAAATCTCCGGGATAATTCCCAAATCACCGATCGAGGTAGTTACAGATACTACCCAATTCACCAGGATATACCAACATCAGGTAATTCGTCTGCAGGGCAGGGATTTCTTTGTGCGCGGTGACGTTTATGAACCACGTTTCGGCATGCAAGACCAGCCAAAGTTCTGGGTCAAACGGGGACACAATTTGGAAAGTGGCCGGATGGTAATCATCAAACTCGAGTTCCACGAGGAGTTTACCAGCAATCTCGGTACGGTGCAGGTTCCCTGTTTCCGCAGACCCCAGAAAGAAGCTGACGTAATGGAGCTGGTCAAAGGCGATCGACGCTTCATGCAGGGTGAAACACTGTTTGATGATGTTGGTAATTGTGTTCGGGTAATAGATTACATAAACGGCACGACGTTATACGGCAAAATATACGATATGACAATTGACCACGAAGAGTACTATTATACGGAACTGTCTTCGATTCTAAAGAAGGTAGCAGGCTGTTTCGAAGCCATTGAAATGCTGCACGAACACAAACTCTACCATGGGGATATACGTAACGACCACATTTTGATCGATGAGCAGACCGGTGAATACCGTTGGATTGACTTCGATCTTTGCCAGAATTTCGAGGCCTTCGATGTCTGGAGGCTCGGTAACGTACTGCAGTTTGTCGTCGGTAAAGGTCTGAACCCTCTCGACCAGATACTTAGGTTCGGGGATTTCCCCGATGGTGTTGTTGAAAGCCTTGGCCCAGCGGACTGCGGCGCCTATTATACATACCGCTTGATGAATCTAAGAAAGATATATCCTTATATAAGTGAAAATCTGAATGATATCCTGATGCGTTTCTCTGCAGGATCTGAGAAGCGGATAAGAATACTATCAGAGTTGGTGGGGGATCTTTATGAAGCAATACTCACCCTTCCTAAAGATCCCCTTGACCAGCCTCTCGCGTAATCAAAGCAACCTAACTCCCAGACTATCTGATAAAATTGGGGTGACACCGTTCTTGGAGTTTTACACTAAGAAAGGAAAATCGCGATGGAAATAGTCCCGGCTGCTATTCCGGCAGTAATATGAGGTGTTTGTATCTACGCCGGGAGCGTAGTGATCAATGCCAAAGTACGGCCGATAAATGTGCGGAAGATGAAAACACAGGCTATCGTAATGCCGATTATCGTTTTTGTTGTAATGCTTCTCGTTCTGAATGCGTGAATGATACCTATTTTTTCCACGAATTCCCAACGTGGGTAATCCCTATGATTTAGAGTAATCTCATTTCTCCCGTAGGAGACAATACGTATCGGAAAGCCTATGGGGGTGGGAACAAGATGAGGACAATCCTATTAATATGGTGCAATACAAAACATGAGGTGATACCATGCCGGATGAAGAAATCAAAAACGTACTAAGACCTTACATTCATAGCTCCGTGTTCATTGCCAAGGGGGCTCAGATCTATGGAGATGTGGAAATCAAAGAAGGAGCAAGCATCTGGTTCAACGCTGTTGTCAGAGGAGACGAAGGGGCAATCGTTATAGGGAAGAACACAAACATTCAAGACAACGCCGTAATACACAGCGATGGAACGATTCCGGTTGAAATTGCAGACAATGTCACAGTGGGCCATTGTGCGGTCATTCGAGGATGCAAGATCGCCAAAAACGTGATGGTGGGAATGAATGCGACTATCATGTCCGGGGCCGATATTGGTGAATACTGCGTGATCGGAGCAAACAGCTTTATTCCTTATAACAAGAAATTCCCACCCAAATCCTTAATAACCGGAGTACCCGCAAAAGTCATTCGGGAACTTACTGATGAGGAAACAGCAATAAATGATGTGACCCCTCAACTCTATGAAGAAACTATCGCGAATTACCGGAAGGGGATTATTGTCGGTTACGAGGATGGTTAACCGCAAAAGCTACCATTCTCTATGCTATATGCTTTTTCCTATTTTGAAGAGACGCCAATCAAGATAAATAATGAGCTGCCCCAACCAGGGATTTGAAAAACATAACTGAATCGGGTATGCTCCCCATAAATCATCGATAGCCAATACATCCGGGAGCAGCATGGAAATTGAACTGGACGGAGCTATCTGCAAAATACTTCCGCAAGAAATCGTCATCCATCCAAACCGAAAAACCGGGCGGAAAATAGCTATCAGTCAAGTCGATCAGCAAGTAACACGGCAATATTACTTTCTCGGTCTGAAACTTCCTTTGCGTTTGGATATCGTATTCCCAGATATAGTAAGCATCGAACTAAACCGCACCGATGTTGGGACCAGCTTGGAAGAAAAGGCTCGATGGTCACTTATATCGTGGAATGTTTCCGAACCTCAATTTTTCGTTGGCGAAGAGCGCCCCGGCTTTCGTCACGATGTTGTACTTACCACCAATCAAGGTAAATCAATCACGATTGCCAGTGGAATCACCACATGGGAAAACCTAGAACAAGGTGCGACAATATCGCCGGGTATTGAAGAGCTGGACAGCCGTTTAAGACAAATGGTCGGACTGTCGTAAACCGTTTGCCATATACGTTTAATTAGTCTTTTTAAACGCAAAACTGAGCAAAAAGGAAGGGATGAAGCTTTGAGCACAAAATCGTTTCCAACCATTACGTGTCTTTCTGCCAAGAGTCTAACCACAACTACATTAAAGATGTCCATGACCGGATCGAGTCGGAAGCCATCTCAAATCAGAAGCAAGAACAATCAGCCACGAGAAGGACTTGCTGTCCAAAAGAAAGCAAGTGAACCAAATGTACCGCAACCCAAATTTGTTTGTCCCTACTGCAACGGAGATAATCCCGAAAACGCAACATCCTGCATTCATTGCGGGCAAGCGTTAAAAGAGAAAGTAGTCTATTACTGCTCTAATTGCGGTAAAGACGTCGACGAAGACGCAAACGTATGTACTCACTGCGGTGTACGGTTGGATGACGACGATTACCTTTGATTCTGCGGATGGTTTTGAATTGAGACTATGGGAAGGTAGATCATTAAACAATACTTGTACAACCGTGTATTATTACGTGTTGTACGAGCCATAGTCGGGCTTATAGCCTGGTACCCCTGCGAGAATCCGTAGCAATGCGCTAGCTTCAACAAAATAGAACCTGGCCAGAGTATCGAACAATGCCTCGAAAACAATAAGGAAGACCTCAAAGTCTATTGGTGGCAACTGGAGCAACGTCTGGATCAGACATGGTACGCTGATACCACCCATGAAATAGTGCCCGAGGTCAAGGCAAGCAACCAAGATTAAGTTGACCAGTAGGGCAATTAAGTTGGTAGCCGACGAGAGGTTGGGGAAGGCTAGTCAAAGAGGGATAATGTGAGTTCTGGAGCAATCACTATTCAATGTCGGATGCTGTGTGCCAGCGGCTGTGCTTACGGCATCGATGCCGAAGGAATTTACACACCTCCAAGCCCTCAAACCAAAGCCGTTGATTGGATCGATTCCCCTATGCCGTTTTTTGGCGGCGAATTGAACATCAATGCCTGCCTTATTGGAGTGAACCGAGAAGACGGCATCATCGTTGCCTTCAGAGGCACCCTCCCACCATATCCAATCAGCGTCGCGGGCCTCGCGGACTGGCTACATGATATTGTTGATTCCGCTCCAAAACAGGAAGGCAGTATTCCGGGGAGAGTTCACGATGGTTTCTGGGATGCCATCGATACAATCTGGCCGCAGATATTGGTTCAAATCGCCTATTTTCATAAAACCTATCCTGATAAGCCCCTTTACTTTACCGGGCACAGCAAAGGTGGGGCTATGGCCTGTATCTCCGCAGCTAGAATCCACTTTGATCATCCTGCCATGCTTCAACCCACTGCTGTTTATATCTATGGTTCCCCTCGCGCCGGAGACTCTGATTTCACCAAAGGATTCCCATTATCTACAATTCCCGTAACACGCTATGAAAATTGCCTTGACATTGCTCCTCTGCTTCCACCCGCAGAGATATTCATCAAACTGGCCAGCAGAATCCCTTTTCTCGGTGATTTGTTTGGAAGGGCCAAAGGCTGGGACTACTCGCCCCTTGGAGAGTTGCAGTACATCAAAGACGACTTATCGATTATCGAGAATGAACCAGGACTCACACTGGTTCGACTTGCAGAACTCGTAGCCGCCACGATCGAAGGTGATAGCCGACTCGATAGAATCGAGAAAATCACCAAAGCTCACTACGTGACATGCGATTATGGATATATGAACGGTATATGCCCGAAAGGTGTTTGTGAATAATTGGTTTTAATCGCGATTTAGCTCCATTTGGAGATCCGTCATGACAATACAAAATGATCATATGAAAAACAAAGTATGCATGGTCACGGGGGCAACGTCCGGAATTGGACTCGAGACTGCCAAAGCGCTTGCCCAACAATCGGCAACGGTTGTCATTGTGGGACGCAACCCACAAAAAGGGTCCAGCACTGCAACACGCCTACAGAAGGAGTCCGGCAATTCCTCGATTGAATTCTTGCTGGCCGATCTGTCCATCCAAGCGCAGATACAGCAACTAGCTCAGCAGTTCAACCGTCGATACTCTCGTCTGGATGTACTGGTCAACAATGCCGGTGCCATTTTTCTCAAGCGTCAAATAAGTGCCGATGGTATAGAGATGACGTTTGCGGTTAACCACCTCAACTACTTTCTCCTGACTCACCTGCTACTTGAGACGCTGAAAAACAGCGCTCCATCGCGGATAGTTAACGTTTCTTCAGATATGCAAAAGAACGCCCAAATCAACTTTGACGATATCGAACAGGAACGAAAGTATAGCAGCTTTGGAGCTTATAGCCAATCGAAGCTGGCTATTATAATGTTCACCTACGAACTTGCTCGCAGACTCGAAGGAACCCAGGTCACTGCAAATGCGGTGCATCCCGGCTTTGCCGCCACAAATATTGGCAGGAACAATGGCTGGATCGGGAAAATTGCTGTTCCTCTACTCAAGCTGGTTGCCATGAGCCCCAGGAAAGCGGCTCAGACAAGTATACATACAGCATCTTCACCCGAAGTGGAGAATATAACCGGTAAGTACTTCATGAGAAAGAAGCCCGTACTTTCCAATCCTATTTCATATGATGAAGCGGCCACTCAGCGTCTCTGGGAGATCAGTACCAAAATGACTAGGATTTAGTTGCTAACTTACCCCAGATTAGCTTCTGCCAATATGCTATAATGAGATCGTTTATGGAGGGGGCTTAAATTGAAGCTAAGAGGCAAGGTTCACAAGTATGGGGCCAATGTCGATACCGATGCTATCATTCCGGCTCGGTATCTCAACGTTTCCGATCCCGCGGAACTGGCAAAACACTGCATGGAAGATATCGATACTCATTTTGTTAACAAAGTTGAGGTGGGCGATATAATTATGGCTACTACCAATTTTGGTAGTGGTTCTTCACGAGAGCATGCTCCACTGGCTATCAAAGCTGCGGGCGTCAGTTGCGTGATTGCAGAGAGCTTTGCACGCATATTCTACCGCAACTCTATGAATATTGGCCTGCCAATCCTGGAATGTGCCGAAGCTGCTGAGAAAAGCGAAGCCGGTGATATCCTCGAAGTTGAGCTGGCTACCGGAGAGATTAACAACATCACAAAATCTATGACTTTCAAAGCAAAACCATATCCTGAGTTTATGCTCGAGTTGATCTCGGCAGGAGGACTCATCGAACATACAAAGAAAAAAATCGGGGCTGGGGAGAGATAGAATGCGATTCAAGGTTGCCATTTTGCCCGGAGACGGGGTAGGACCGGAAGTAGCTGCCGAGGGCATCAAGGTCCTGCAAAAGATCGGACAAACATTCGGGCATGAATTCGATTTGCAGTATGGAGATATCGGGGGAATTTCAATAGACAATCATGGAGTTGCGCTTTCGGATGAAGTTCTGAAAATGTGTAAAAAGTGCAATGCCGTTTATCTGGGTGCAGTAGGTGGCCCCAAATGGGATGATCCACTGGCAACAGTGCGTCCTGAGGATGGCCTCCTGGCTCTGCGTAAGGGACTGAAGCTTTTTGCCAATATCCGTCCAGTAAAAGTATTCCCCATGCTTGCCGATCACGCCAACCTTAAACCAGAGGTTATCAAAGGGACCGACTTCATCTTCGTTCGTGAACTCACCGGCGGACTTTACTTCGGCAAGCCAAAGAAAAAATGGCAAACCTCTCAAGGATGGAAAGCCGTTGATACGATGGCCTATTCCGAAAAGGAAATCGAACGAATCGTCAGGGTAGGCTTCGAGCTTGCTCGAACTCGGGGGAAGAAACTGACCTCGGTGGACAAAGCCAATGTACTGGAGACATCGCGATTGTGGCGTATGGTTGTCACTCAGGTGGCTTCGGATTATCCCGATGTAGAGCTTGAGCACCAGCTTGTTGACGCCTGCTCAATGAGAATTATTCAGCAACCCACAGCTATGGATGTACTGGTTACCGAAAATACTTTCGGCGATATCCTGACCGACGAGGCTTCAATGCTGGCCGGTTCGATGGGAATGCTTCCATCAGCCAGTCTGGCCGGTATTCCCAAAGGCGAATCTGCCAAAGCTTTTGGTTTATACGAACCGATCCACGGCAGCGCGCCAAGGCGTGCCGGATTAAATATGGCCAATCCCATCGCCACCATTTTAAGTTGCGCCATGATGCTGCGGTATTCCTTTGGCCTCCCCAAAGAAGCCAAAGCAGTCGAGACCGCAGTAAATCTCGCTTTGGAAGATGGGTATCGGACTTATGACATCATGGCTGAAGGCATGAAGAAAGTTGGAACCAAAGAAATGGGCGACGTCATTGCCCAAAGGGTTTCTTGAAAATGTGAGGAGAACAGGATGAAAAAAGTGGTAATTATTGGCTGTGGCTCCTATATGGATGCAGGCTATGGTTGCCCGGGGGAATGGCGTTGTCTGAAGGCAGCGGCGCTCGGGGAGCACAGCTTTGACGAGCCATCGCAGGTAATATCGTTTGTTAAGTGTGAGTGTCCTGGCCGTACTATCGCGCCAAACACGGGTATGGCCATCAAGCTTTCTGAGATTAAGCCGGATGTTATTCATCTCAGTTCATGCATGGTAAACGCCAAACCGGAATGCCCGTACACCACTCCGGAAGAAAAAGCTCAAATTCTGGAGGGTAAAACCGGCATCAAGGTCATACTGGGAACACACGATTATCATTAATCAACATCTCAATATGGTTCTTGACAGAAATCCCTTCACACATTAGCATCTAATCGGGGTCGTGCTAGGTGGGGAGCCAGCGGTGCCTTGTAACCCGCAATCCGCTATAGCGGGACTGAATTCCCACTCAAGATCCGAGTTCTCTTGGGACTGTTGTTGCCAAGTAGTGTTGATAGCTGGGTCCTGCGCGGCAGAGAGCTATGAATCCCGTCAGGTCCGGAAGGAAGCAGCGGTAAGTAGTACACTCTGGGTGCCGCAGGGCTGCCTGGTTTGAGCTGTTTGGTAGTGATAAGCCATGGGACAGGAGCGAAGGTGGGTGCACGATCTCATAGTTGCCCCTCGTTTTGGATATTCAATCTATGAGTAATCCAGACACAAACCTGGTTGCGACTTGCGGTCTCTACCGCGGCGATTGCCATGGATACACCGGAGCGATCGCCGATTTGGCACGAGACCTGAGAAAGGAACTGCGCCACTATAAGTATGACAAGTTTGCCAAAGCTATCCCGTTCAAGGCGTTTAAAAATTACGACGAATGTTACGAAACGCTGGGAGCGATGGTTAAATTTAGGTGTAAGAAAGCGTGTCATGGCGGAGGAGGGCCGCCTTTTTGTAAGATTAGAAAGTGTTGCGAGTTAAAAGATTTCGATGGCTGCTGGCAATGTGATGAAATTCAAGACTGCGATAAATTGGAATTTTTAGACCCCGTTCACAACGACGCTCACATGAAGAACCTCCAGAAAATAAAGAAAGTCGGCCTTGAGAAGTGGATAAATGGTAAACGTTTTTGGTAAACAAACATTCGCCACTTCTACTGATTGAAAGGTAAATAATTGCCTGAAGATTCCGACCTCTTACTTGCCCGAACCAAAGCCCTGCTGAGACAATTCCACCTTCATGCCAAAAAAGGGCTTGGCCAGCATTTCCTCATCGATCCAGCGATGCTTGAGGTGTCGGTCGCGGCAGCTGAAATATCTCCCAGTGATACGATAGTTGAAGTGGGACCTGGGCTGGGCGTACTAACCGAAAAGCTGGGCAAATCAGCCAGGAAAGTGATCGCCATCGAAGTTGACAACCGAATAGTTGTACATCTTAAAAAACTGTTCTCCCAGCAAACTAACATATCTATTCTGAATGAAGATGTACTTAAAATTGATATCTCCGATCTCCTCGAAAACCAAATGCCTGATTCTAATCTGAATTACAAAGTTGTAGCCAATTTACCCTACTATATTGCAGCTCCCATTATTCGCCAGTTTCTGGAAGCCCGAATCACGCCCCGACGAATGGTAGTGATGGTTCAGAAAGAAGTAGCCGAAAGCATCGCAGCCATTCCCGGCAAGATGAGCCTGCTTGGGGTCAGTGTACAGCTTTACGGTAAACCACATATCGTGGAATACGTTCCAGCCAAAAGCTTCTATCCATCGCCCAAAGTAGACTCCGCTATTGTGCGAATAGATGTTTACGAACACCCCATAGTAGAAGTTGATATCGGAGGTTTTTTTAAAGTCGTCAAAGCAGGATTTAGCGCGCCGAGAAAACAATTACGCAATGCACTGGCACAAGGCTTGGCAATTCCGCCAAATGATGCCGCGGATATTCTGAATCGGGCCGGAATATCATCCCAAAGACGAGCCGAAACACTTAATCTGGACGAGTGGGCCGAATTGCACCGTACCGTTAATAGCAACACCTTTACAGGAAATTGAAATGTTAACCCTGTCTGCTTATGCCAAGATTAATTTGACTCTCGAGGTCATTGCTAAGCGCGATGATGGTTACCACGAGATCACCAGCATCCTCCAGACCATTGATCTGGCGGATATGTTATCTTTCGAACCGGCAGAAAGAATCGAATTCGCGTGCCCCTATCCTGGCTCAAACAACGTGGATCTGCTTCAAGAGCCTATTCAAAAAGCTGCATACCTGCTTCAAAGCGAGACCGGTTGTACCGAAGGAGCACTGATTCGATTGGAAAATGTAAACATCCCTCGAGCCGCAGGACTTGGCTCAAGCTCAACTGGTCCAGCCACCGTCCTAAATGGACTTAACCAGTTGTGGGCTCTCGGACTATCTAGAGATGAATTGGGTGCAATCGCCTCAAAAATTGGTTCCGATACACCGTTCTTCATCCATGGGGGCACCGCGCTGGCTGGAGGACGCGGCGAGAAAATATCTCTCCTTCCCTCTCCACCAAAAACCTGGCTGGTGTTACTTAAACCACAAATAGATCCCATTCCCAATAAAACAGCTAGTATGTACAACAGTTTGAAACGGCACCACTTCACATCCGGCGAATTGACTCAACATCTGATCAATGAGTTGCAACAAGGAAACGCCTTGCATTTTCAACCGCTATATAATACCTTTGAGAACACAGCCTACGATTTCTTCGCGCAACTAAACGAATATCGCACTAGATTCTTGGACGCCGGAGCTAAAAGCGTTCATCTCGCCGGCGCAGGGCCTGCCCTTTTCACACTGGTCGAAAACAAAAGTAAAGGAGAAGCGTTGGTTAACAATTTGAAAGGCAACGGTTTCGAGATGTATTTAACTCACACCGTCTAACTTCACCCAATTAACTATGGGAAACAACCAGAACCAAGAAAAGAACACAAACGAAGAATCCACATCCCGGACTCTGCGTGAAAGAGTTATCAGCAAGAACGGGCTTGTGGTACTGATTATCGTTTTGTTGCTTGTGATTTCAATTGTCTTCTGGCAACTGGATATCGACTGGGAAAAGCAGGTTGATAAATACGGCTTTTTTGGCGTTTTCCTTTTAAGCTTCGTCAGCAGCCTGACGATCTTTTTCCCCATGCCCGCTGAAGCAGTGCTTGCAGCCGCCCCTGGCATTATGGGACTCGAAGGAATAGCGGAAATATCCAGGCTAGGACTTGTAGCCAGCATCGGCGCTGCCCTGGGAGAATTATCCGCCTATTTCGCCGGTTACTGGGGAAGAGCGATAGTCGCAGATAAATATCGAACGGCCTACAATAGAGTTGACAGGTGGATGAGAAAATACGGTGGGCCGGCTATCTTTATCTTTTCCTTTACACCGCTCCCATTCGACTTGGTGGGAATTGCGGCCGGTTCGCTCCGATTCCCTATATGGAAATTCCTCTTCTACTGTTGGGCCGGGCGTCTGGCTAGAGCACTTCTCATAGTTCATCTGGGTACGATAGGCTGGCATATTTTCTTCGGGTAAAACAAACTATGCTGAAAAAAAACATTAACAAACGTACTTACGTTGCCCTCGATCTGGAAACAACCGGACTCCGTCCGGAAAGCGATACTATCATCGAAGTTGGGGCGGTCAAATTTCAGAATGGGCGTCAACTCGATGTATTTCAATCACTGGTAAACCCGTACAGACCCATACCTTTCCGCGTACAATCACTTTGCAGTATAACCCAGAAAGAAGTCGATGCGGCACCTCCGTTCTCAGCCTTAACCGATGAACTGGCTACATTTCTGGACGATTATCCCATCATCGGGCACAATATCGGTTTTGATTTGAGCTTCCTTGCGCAAGCAGGCATAAACCTGCCCAATGCCGCCTACGATACATATGAGATGACCAAGGTTCTCTTACCGGGAATCCCGGACCGTTCGCTGTCCGCTGTAGCCGCTCATCTGGGAGTTCCTCATCCTTCCGCTCACCGAGCCCTGGCAGATGCAGAGGTGGCCAAGGAAACGTTCACAACACTTCTAGACCGGCTTTACCAGCTCGAACCCAGTATTATTAATGAATTAGCCCGACTGACCGCAAAAACCAACTGGTGGCTTGGCGATTTTATTAATAAAGTAGCGGCCGAAAAAGGTGCCAATTCTTTACTCGATAGATCTGGATTTGAGAATGCGTGTTTCGGTTCGCTTGTACGCCAGAAAGCTCAACCTTTAACTCCAGACCCAGAAAGTGCTCCACTGGATATTGAGTATTTGACAGAATTCTTCGATACTGACAGTCCTCTGGCTCAGACATTCCCCAATTATGAAAAGCGGCCTCAACAGGTTGATATGATGCAAGCTGTAGCCAACGCATTGAACGATAGCCAGCACTTGATTGTTGAGGCAGGAACGGGCGTCGGGAAGTCGATCGCCTATCTTCTCCCGGCAGCACTTTATGCTTATCAGAACAATGTGCCGGTAGTCATTTCCACCAATACCATAAATCTCCAGGAGCAACTGGTTCACAAAGATACTCCCGATCTGCTTGGAGCTATCGCGGTAAAGTCAAATCAAGCGACCGACAATATCCGAGTGGCCCAGGTTAAGGGACGAACGAATTACCTCTGCCTGAGACGCTGGGATATTCAGCGCAGGATTGAGGGACTGCCGATGGAGGCGATTCAGCTCCTGGCCCGAATCCAAGTTTGGCTCCCATCGACTCAAACCGGTGACCGCTCCGAGCTTAATATCGATGCAAGGGAGAACATCTTCTGGTATCGAGTTTGTGCACAAAGCTATGATTGCCTGAGCAAGCAATGTTCTTACTACCAACGAGGCCTTTGCTTTCTCCATCGTGCCCGCAAAGCGGCCGAAAGCGCCCACCTCATAATAGTCAACCATGCGCTCCTGCTTTCCGAGATTGCATCCGGAGCGCAAATACTACCCGAATATAGTCATCTCATAATCGATGAAGCGCATCGTTTTGATGATGTGGCTACCGATCAACTTGGCATCGAGATTCGAGAGAGGGACATTTTCGATCACCTGGATCAGATAGTTCAGGAAAATGAAGATCAAAAAACAGGTATACTGCCTCAGCTCGAATACATTGCACGTATCAGTGACGTCTCCGAAAAGAGCAAACTGAAAACGTTAATCTCTTCTCTGGACCCGGGAGTAGCCAAAGCTCGCAGCCGCGTTTCAGAGTTCTTCAACGAACTCGGCACGTTCCTATTGAATTACAGTGATAGCGAAGGAGGATACGATCTTAGTTTGCGTATCACAGGCGCTATGAGGACACAGCCGGCTTGGTCCGACGTGGAGATCAGTTGCGAAAAGATGCTCGGTTCACTGGCCAGTCTTGCCAGGATAATTCAAAAAATCGATGCGGCGATAGAAGACTTGACTACTCCGGAGATACTGAAAATCGAGTTGGTCTCGTTGTTTAATGCCAACGAGGAATTACGCCGTCAAATAGATTCATTGGTTTTTCATCAAGAAGATAATACAGTTCATTGGATCACGTTAGGGAGAAGAAATAATCTGATTACCCTGTACTCAGCCCCTCTACATGTAGGACCACTCCTGCAGCAACCACTCTATTTTCGTAATGATACTCTGGTTCTCACCGGTGCCACCTTGAGCACAGAAGGTAACTTTAACTATTTGAAAGAACGGCTCGGGATCGAGAGCGCTGAGGAACTTCTGCTGGGATCGCCTTTTGACTATGAACATGCAGCGCTCACCTATCTCGTCTCGGATATTCCTGAGCCAGGAAGGAACGGATATCAGAAAGCTGTGGCTGAGGCATTAGTCCCGCTCTGCCGGGCCACCGAAGGCCGATGCCTGGTACTCTTCACCTCACACTCCGCCTTGAGGACCACTCAGGCTAACATTCAAGGACTATTGGAAGAGGACAATATTCTTACGCTGGCCCAGGGATTAGATGGTTCACCCCGGAAACTACTCTCCTCACTAAAAAACAATCCGAGAACCGTTCTGCTTGGAGCAGCAAGTTTCTGGGAAGGGGTAGATGTTGTCGGCGATGCATTGAGCCTGCTGGTGATAGTCCGTCTGCCTTTCAATGTTCCCACCGATCCCGTTTTCGCTGCCCGATCAGAAACCTTCGAAAATCCATTTACGGAGTATGCCCTGCCCCAAACGGCCTTCAAATTCAAACAGGGATTTGGGCGGCTTATCCGGTCCAAGCAGGATAGAGGAGTAATGGTGGTTCTCGATAGTCGCCTGGCAAACAAGAAATATGCCCCGGTTTTTATGAACTCACTGCCACCATGCCGGATTGAAAAAGGGTCATGGCGTAATCTACCCAAAACAGTCACCGAATGGCTGGACCTAAGGGATCAAGATTTTGACTAGTGATTTGACGAACGGAAGAGGAAACGGATGACATTAAAACCCAAGCTACGCCCGCTGCAAGCCAGTATTATCGAACATGAGGGAAATCCATACATTGTCCTTGTCGATCCCTTGAGGTTATCCGAAGAGATAGCTGCTATCCCTCAACAACTGGTACCATTTTTGGAACTGTGTGACGGGACTCGCGACTTGCCCACTTTGAGAACGGCTTTCGAGCTGCAAACCGGAGTTCGGCTGGACGAAATGACGGTGGCTCAGATCGTTTCACAACTGGATGAAGCGCTACTCTTAGACAATGGGAAATTTGCTCAGGTACGCGATGCCCTCACCAGCGAATTTAAGGCAGCTCCGGCGCGTCCGCCCACACTGGCTGGAGCCAGTTACCCTGCCGACCCTGATGAACTGACAAAGATGCTGGAAGGATATTTGGATTCTATCCCAAAAGAGTCAAACCCGCCCAATAACACTGATGGCTTTACAGGAATAATTAGCCCTCATATCGATTTCCAGAGAGGCGGTCCGGTATATGCTCAGACTTGGAATCGAATCAGCGAAACCATCCGGGATATCGACCTGGCCATCATCTTCGGGACAAATCACCTCGGTGGGTACAATCTTTTCACCCTAACGCGACAGAACTATTCCACACCATGGGGTATCCTGCCGACCCCAGAGAATATGGTTGATCAACTTGCCGATGGGCTTGGCAATGGCATTGCGTTTGAAGATGAGCTTTACCATCAAAATGAACACTCCATTGAACTAGCACTCGTCTGGCTCCATTATTTCCTGGGAGACCGCAAATGTGAGCTGCTGCCTATCCTGTGTGGTTCATTCGAGCGATTCACAAATGGCGGTGAAGACCCTGCTCAAAACGAGGAAATATCGGCGGTTTTGAATATTCTGCAAGAAGTAACAAAGTCGCGCCGAACTCTCATAGTTGCAGCCGCTGACCTAGCTCATATGGGACCGGCTTTTGGTGATCTCATTCCTATCGATACCACCAGCCGAGCCAAAATCGCTGCCGCCGATGAAGATCTCATGAAATCCATGTGCGCTGCTGATGCCCAGGGATTTTTCACCCAGATAAAGCAGGAAGGGGACAATCGACGAATTTGTGGACTCGCGCCGATCTATATGACCCTAAGGATTCTGGAGCAATCGCGGGGAGAGCCTTCAGGCTATATGCAGTGCCCCGCCGATGAGATTGACGCTTCGCTGGTTTCAATATGCGGGATTGGCCTGAGATAGCAAAACCTCTCATTTAATATCGTTACACCGAGGATTAATCATGTTTAAACAAGACCTTTGCAACTTATGTGGCGATTGCCTGGTTGAATGTCAATGGATCGATGCGGATCGCGATCAGGCTATTGAATGGATGCGTTTGATGATCGCTGGAGAAACGACTCCTGCGCTTCAACAGTGTATCACCTGCTATTCTTGTAACGAGATTTGCCCTCAGCACGCCAACCCATTTGATCTTCTGGCAAGTCTGCAGGAAAAGTACCGCGTTTTTATCAGCGAGGAAGCTGCCTTTGCTGAAGAGGCCAAATATCATTTCACGCGAGAGTTAACAGGCTATCCTCAGGCTGAAACCGTGATGACAGTCTGTGCTTTTGAAAAGACACATGCACATCTCATACAGGGTGAGTTGTACGAACTACCGAGGGTCGGGGGAAAGCCTTACAATTGCTGGATGCTGTTCAGCCACTGGGGCGCGGAGAGTGTCCAGAGAAAACATGTACAGGAGATGGTGGATCGTTTAGCGCTCACCGGTGTTGATGAGGTAGTTTGTTTCCATGATGATTGTTATGCCGTACTGGCTGGGCTAGCTCCCGAATTTGGAATAAAAGTGCCGTTCCGGCCAGTTCACCTCGCGGAGCATCTGGTGAGACATCTTCAGGTAAATAGTCATCGGATTAAACCGCTTGACATTGACATTGCATACCAGCGTCCCTGCGCTTCACGTCATACGCCCGAAAAAGAGCATTTCATCGATGAACTGTTTGAACTGGTTGGAGCCAGAAGAGTGGAACGCGTCTACGATAGAAAACAGGCAATGTGCTGTGCCAGCATAATGTTGCTACTTGGTAACGGTGATCCCAGGCCATATCAGGAAAAAAACATATTGGATGCCAAACAGAATGGGGCCCGCGCAATAGTCTGTCTTTGCCCTATGTGTATTGGCAATCTTTCTCAAGTTGCCGCTGAACACGATATGCCACTAGTTTTCCTCGGTGATATCGCGCGAATGGCGTTGGGTGAAATCGAACCGCTCCATACATAATTCCCTTGACAATGCCACGCTGCCGCGTTTAAGACAATTTGTTACTGACTGACCACCTAGTCAAGATTATTATGAAAAGTCACGTACATCTCGCGTCTCCAATGAGAGGTATCAGTCTATCCTCCAGGCTGCCGAACAGCTGTTTGGGGGAAAAGGCTATCAGGGTGTCTCTATCGAAGAAATCGCAAGAACTGCCGAAGTATCTAAGGGCCTCGTTATCTACCATTTCGGCAACAAGGAAGAACTGCTGGTTCAGGTATTGAGGCAAGGGACAGCCGTGTTATTCACGCAGCTGGACACGGCCATTCGAAACCATGAAACCGCCAAAGACAAAATCCGCGCCGCAGTTGAAATGTACCTCTCAGTAGCCAGTGCCTGACCCGCCCTCACACGAATGGCGATGATCGCTGTTTTCGAAGCAGCCAATTCCGAGAGCATCCGAAACCTGTGACTTGCTTTCATGGAAGAAAACCTGAACAAGTTTGCAGAACTAATCGACGAAGGTATTTCCACAGGTGATCTTAAGCCCGTGGATAGCCGACTATCAGCTATGCACTCTGGAGAAATACACCACCAACATGACCCGTGACAAGAACCTCTGGTGGAACATCACCACCCCGGCCGATATCCAGAACAGGTTTGCCAACATGGTCAGGGGTTCCTACAAGCAGGGACAGTACCATCCCTTACAGATGGGATACCTGAGACCCAACCAGGAATGCTCCCCCAACGTCACGCCCGTCAAAAACCTCTTCGTAGGAGGAGCCGGTGTCTGGCCGGGTGGCTGCGTTATCTGGGGACCGGGTTACAACTGTGCTACCACTATCGCCGAGGAATGCGGCATCGATCAGTGGTGGAATCTGCCAGAATGAGTGATCCGGGCTAGGGAGAACGGGTATATTCTTTAGATAATAAATACAATCCGCTACGGAGTTGTACGATGCTTTTTAGATCAACAGGACTAGGAAAACCCGAACTCACAGGCCATATTTGACCTGACCCCCGAAAACTAGTCCAGGTAAAATGTTAGACTTGGACTGATTTGAAAGGGGGTTTTTAGTGAGCAAGAAGAGGTACGGATCCGAGCAGATCATAACGAAGCTTCGTGAAGTTGAG
>Ga0233431_1002446_pt1 | contig 25958 bp, 23 predicted proteins | sample SI_118_April2016_FD_179867 | JGI IMG/M metagenome (GOLD analysis project Ga0233431, IMG submission 179867) | Seawater microbial communities from Saanich Inlet, British Columbia, Canada - SI_118_April2016_200_MG | ecosystem: Environmental > Aquatic > Marine > Inlet | place: Canada: British...
TGCCTGCCCCGGAAGGCCCTACAATAGCGGTTGTCTTGCGGCTTGGGATATGCATCGATAAGTTTCGAAGCGAAGGCTCGGCGTTGGCGCTGTACTGAAAAGTGACGGATTCAAAGGTGATTCCCTGGTTCAGCCTGTGAAAAACTGTTTTGCCTGGACGAATATACGGTTTATCAGAACGGTTGATCAAAGATAGTACATTTGTTACCGCATCGGTCAGGGCCACAAGGCCGACGCGATTGCTGTCAAATTGCATCATTTGAGATTGCAGTCTGAATATGAAAAACATGAATGTGAGTAAAACCGGCAGATCGGACCAGTTTTGAAGAATCGCTATAACCAGAATGCACAGTAACAGGCAGTTGGCAAGAATTTCGTATAGGGGGCCCACTGCTGCGGAGAACATGTCAAGCTTCATATAACTGGCGCTCACCTGTTTCGATTTCCGGGCAAAACGCCTCCCTTCATACAATTCACGACCCAATGCCCTGACGACGCGCATCCCCGAAAAAGCCTCCCATGTCCGAACGGTAAGCGCTTCACTGGCCCTTATTCCATCCTGTCCCATTTTTTCCGCCTTACGGGTGATCAATCGGACCACAAGAGAAATCAGCAGCATGACGATACCGACAAGTATGGCCAGTCTAAAGGAAATGAGAAACAGCAGAATAGCAAGAACAAGAATGGTACAGGCATTGATAAGAATACTGACCAGATATTCGAGGGCGGAACCCGTCTGCCAGGTCTCCTTATCCAATGTGTTCATGTACTTGCCTGTAGTGTCCGAGTCTAAGAAACTGTAACTGACCGTTAGAAGTTGCTGGAAAATACCATGCCGAAGGGTATGAGAGATACGCGCATTGAGCCAGGAAAAAAGGACCCCGTTGCCATAAACAAAACAGCTTTTCAGAAAAATGCACCCTAAAATAAATAAAGGGATAACAATAACCCGGTTATTGGGCGGAATATTAACAAATAGTCCATTGAGAAAATCGATCAAAAAGTTCCCGGTGTTCAACGGTTCACTGGTATGAGCAAGATCTTGAAGAAAGGGTATGAGCAGGCTGATTCCGAATCCTTCCATTAAGGACGCCAGAAGCCCAATGATGATAATTGTTGGAATAGACCAGGGATAGAGCCTCAATAGCGGCATTACCACCCTGATTTCTTTCATTCTTTTTGACATGTGTCTCTTTTAAAGGCGACGGGGAACCGCCGGGAATTTAACCCTTTGTCAGATCATTGCATGCTTTCTTGAGGTTCCCGGGTTTCGAGACAACTTCCTGAGCCGAATTTTCTCATACACCTGCGAGGGTAACAGGCCATGCAAAAACATACGCCGATTTACATGAAACATCGTCACAGTGTGTTGCTCCGAACCCGCCCGTCTATTTGGTGTTCCGCGGGACCCTGAACCCAACGGAAACTGTGATGCATATCGCCCAAAGTTGAGCGCTGCCGCGCCCCTGGCTAAAACAGCGTACAGGTTGTGATGTAAAAAAGACATGACGGGATCCATTGCCACAGCTTTATGGATCCAGGATAAAGCGCTCCGATAATCGCCAAATTGAGCGCTCAATACGGCCAGGCGCATGTGGAAACAACTGAGAGACCATCGATAAATTTTGGGATGGATCTCAGGATGCCGCCTGGAAACATCTTTTAAGATCAAGGCATGAGACCTTGCCATTCCCCGGAAGTCAGCAGACATACTGCCTGTTTTTTGACGATACTGGATCAAAAAACGCGGAACGACCCGAAACCGATAGCATTCGGCAATTCTGAGATGAAGATCCCAGTCTTCACAGCCCTGCGCATTCAGCTTTTTAAATTCAGTGTTATAGACACCAACCTTATCAAAGCATGAACGTCGTATGAGAGATGCACTCGCATTCCCCACAAAGTACCTGTAAACCAACTCCCGGTAAACTTCACCCTCCATATGTGACGACAGGAAGTCTCCAGTGAGCAAATCATCCTCGCCAATTACCACGGACCAGGCGTAAACCACACCTACTCTCGGCCCTGCAATCAACATTTGTTCCACCTGCTTTTCTATGTTTTCCGGATACCAGATATCATCAGCGTCGATATTTGCGATATATTCCCCTCTCGCTTCCCGAATTGCCAGATTTCGAGCATCTGCAACACCTGAATTCTGTTTCCGAAGCAGGATGATACGTAAATCCTTCTCAGCTATTGATTCTACAATTTCAGCAGTTCCATCCGTTGATCCATCGTCGACAACCAGAACTTCAATACGTTTGTATGTTTGCCCGAGCACCGAATTTATCGTTCGCCGGATATATGTTTCTGCATTGAAGGCTGGAACAATAACTGAAACCAACGGAGTTGTACAAACGCTTTTTGGGGGCCGATATTGCATTCTTGGTTTTAGAAACGTCTTTTTGGCATTGGCTTTCCTGGCATTGGAAAAAATATCTTTGAGGGCATTTAAATGAAAACCCTTTCTCTTCTCCGAGCTGGGTGAGGTGGGATGATAAGACTTTACTTTTCCCAAGGTTGACTTTAGAGAAAGCCAGCTTGCAGGTCAAGCAAAACTGAGAAATCTCAATTATCAGGGCCTCTCAAATCTTCCAAGCGATTATGGACTTGGAAGGGAAAGTCTGATAAAAAAGAGCTGCCCAGTCCATTGTGGGACCATCAAAGCCCGAAAATTTTCAAATCGAGCTGGAGAAATCAGGTGGGCGTGCGACGTCACATAAGTGAGATATTAGTCGGATTTGTACTGCTTGTGATCACGACTGCCGTTTACTGGCAGGTGAAGGGGTTCGACTTTATCTACTACGATGATGGCGGATACGTCTTTGAAAATTTTCACGTACTCAACGGTTGGACCGCTGACGGTTTCAAATGGGCTTTCACAACCCAGCACAGCCGACACTGGCACCCTCTCACATGGCTGAGCCATATGACCGACTGCCGTCTGTTCGGCCTGAATCCGGGGCTTCACCACCTGGTCAGCCTGTTTTTTCATCTGGCAAATACGGTTCTGCTATTCATTGTCTTTAACCGAATGACCGGCGCCCTTTTAAAGAGTGCCCTTGTGGCCGCCCTGTTCGCCCTTCATCCGCTTCACGTGGAAACGGTGGTATGGGTGTCCGATCGAAAGGACCTTTTGTGTGCCTTTTTCTGGCTGCTGACCATGGGGGCATATGTCCTTTACGCCAAACGGCCGGGGATTGGGAGATATGTTGTCGTCTTTTTGTTTTTTGTTCTGGCGATTCTGTCGAAATCCATGGCGATCACCCTGCCCTTTGTCCTTCTCCTGATGGACTACTGGCCCCTGGGGCGATTTAAGCGCAGTAGGACCGACGCCGAATCCGATTCAGAAACGGATCAGTCTCCCCGTCCCCATTTTCAAATAATGAAAATAGGAAGACTTCTGGCTGAGAAGATGGGGTTTTTCGGTTTGGGCGGGGTTGCACTGTTTGTGGCTGTTTTGTCCATGTATTGGTCAAAAAGTGCTGACCTGTGGATGGTGTCAACGGACAGTGAACTCATTGCCAGAGCCCCGGTGACCTGTGTGATCTACATTGGCAAAATGATCTGGCCCTTTGGACTCATCGTCCCCTATCCTGATCTCGGCAAGGTTCAAATCTGGGAGACAACCGGCGCTCTCATGCTATTAACCCTCATTTCGGTGGTTGCCATTCGATGGGCCCGAAAGAGACCCTATTTCCTGTTCGGATGGCTGTGGTATCTCATCACCCTCATGCCGGTGCTCGGACTGGTGTATGGGGCACCCCAAAAGATTGCGGATCGATATACCTACATACCGATGGTGGGCCTATTTGTGATGATCATCTGGGGCATCGAGAACATGATGCAAAGGCTTCCCAACCGCCGTACCGTTCTCGCCGCTTCCGCAGGAATCCTGCTCTCCGCCCTTGCAGCAGGCACATGGGTACAGGCGAGCCACTGGAAAAACAGCATCACCATGTTGAATCACGCGTTGGACTTGGATCCCTACAACTACCCGGCCATGTGCAGTCTTGGAAGCTTTCTGGCAAAACAGGGGAAATTCCGGGAGGCGACAACCTATTATTACCAGACACTGGAAATCAAGCCCGATTATGCAAAAGCCCACACGAACCTGGGCGCCGCTCTCAGTCAATTGGGCAAACCCCGGGATGCCCAGCGCCACTATGAAGAGGCGCTTCGTATCGATTCAAGCGACTGGAAAGCCCATTACAACCTGGGCAACCTGCTGGCCGGGAAAGGAGATCTGGAAAAAGCCATTATCGCCTATAAAGAGACAATCAAAATTAAACCGGACCATGCCTGGACCCACAACAATCTGGGGATTGTACTCATCCGCCAGGGGAAACACGAAAACGCCATTGTTTGTTTTTCAGCGGCGGTCCGGATCAACCCGAATTTCCCGGAAGCGCACTATAATCTCGGCAGGGCCCTGGCAGAGCAGGGAGACCGGGAGAATGCCATGGGGCACTATGCGGCGGCGGTCAGAATCAAGCCCGGCTACACCAAGGCGCGTCGGGATCTGGAAAACCTGAAGCAGCTGAAAAAAGAATCCGGTGACGTGGGTGTTCCAGTGAATTGAAGTCTAAAAACCCATGGCGGATTTTTGATACAGTCGAAAAATGTTTGCCATGGTTTTCAGCAGATATCCGGGGCTGCACAACATGTTGGTATAGGCCTGGTTCGCCAGGGGGCAGGCGCAGTTTTCCTCTTTGATATATTTTCTGACCCGGTTGGCCCGGTCGGAATGCCAGATCCTTTCAAAATCATACCCGGCCTCCCTTAAATGGCCCATGGGGTGTCCATAGCCCAGCACACAACACGGCCAGACTTCACCATCATGGTTGATGTGAACGTTTGAAATACCGGCATAACAGGGAATCACCTGACGTTTTTCTTTCAATATCCGCACCGCAAGACCATAATAGACGAGTCTCAAGGATTCGGTGATCCGGGCCAGATCCCGCTTGTTTGCCAGATTCCCCCTGATTTTGGCGGCAAAGGACCGGATCAGACGTTCATAAGTATCGGCATCCGGTGTAATGGCATCATCGAGATTGAAAAACTCGGCCCGATTCTCCGCAATTTCGTTCCGGTAACTCTGAATTCCTAAGGAGTGGACATAATTCTCGATTTCCCCCAGATGACTGATGTTGAAATTGGAAACAACGGTCCCAAGCTCCAGGTGAAAATTTGGATATTCCCGTTCCACCGCTTTCAGGTAAGAAATGGTCTTTAGAAGTCGCTTGAAATTTCCGGGGACCCCCCGGATTTCGTCATGGCGCCTGCCGACGCCGTCGATGGACGGCTTGACGGTAAGGGGAACCCTGGAATCACAGGCATGGATGATGTTGAGGCACTGGACGGTTAGGTCCCGAATCTTTTCAGGCGCCAAGGCATTGGTGGGAATGTGAATAATCCGAGGGCCAAGATGTTTCATGGCAAGGCTGATAATGCCGGGCAGATCATCACGCAGATAAGGCTCGCCCCCGCTGATATTCAAAAAATAGATTTTCCCTAACCTTTGAAAGACCTTTTCGATTTCCTCAAGATCAAGATCCCTTTTGTCCCGTTCCGGGTCTTTCCGGAACATCAGCCCGATGTTGCAGGTCCTGCATCGGGACTGGCAGGCCGCTGTGATGGAGTAGGTCAGGGTGATGGGATCGACCGGCCTGATAAAGCTGGAGCGCACACCTTTGTACAGAACGATTTTCGGCAGGATCTGGGAGATGTAGTCTTTTTGATTCATTCCGCATCCAACATAATACGTCTTTACAGGGAAAATTTGTTTTATGCCCTGCCACTTGTGGGGGCCATCTTCATTTCTTTTTCCCCTGCAAGATCCTGATAGATCCGCGACATTTTTTCGATGAATATCTTTGAAGAAAAATTCTTCAGGGCACGTTCACTTCCAGCCCTTCCAAAGATTAAAGCCTTTTTTCTATTTCCAATCAGATCCAGGATCGCTGCTTTTAGCGCGGCTTGATCATTGGGAGGAACAAGGAGCCCGGTTTCGTTTGGAACAATAAGTTCTTTCGGACCACCCACATCACTTGCGATAATCGGGATACCCGTCCCCATGGCTTCCAGAAGTGTAATGGAACACCCTTCCAGGAGAGAGGGCTGAATGTAGATGTCGATACCATTATAAAGGTCGGCACCATGGGGAAGGTTGCCCCGGACAAGGACATAAGGCCCTAGATCGTTCTTTTCGATGAACAAATCGATTTCGTTTCTTAAAGTCCCATCACCAATAATGATCAGAAAAAGGTTATGATGGGAGCGGATCAATTCGGCAAATACCCGCAACAGACAAAGATGCCCCTTTTCCCTCTCCAGTCTCCCCACCACCCCCAAAACAATTCTCTTGCTGCGAAGGCCTTGATAGTTGGGCTTAAACATGGTTTCATCATAGGGTGCATACACCGTTTCAAACAGGATGTTATCAGGTTGTGAAGTGTACACCTTTTTGACATTATGGGAGACAGTGATGATTTTTGAGTTCAGGTTATTGAGCCTGACATTGAAAAAAGGGTAAACAACCGAATAGACGACATTCATATACGGGGGGCGCCGAATTCCAAACCAACCACCGCTCTCTTCTCTCAAGGCAGGCGTCTTGGAAAAAATCAGATCACCCAAATCATGATGCGTCGTGACCATAGAGACCTTCCCTGCAAGTAGACCTGCTAGCCTACCATGAAAATTACCTTTGTTGCTGTGCGTATGAACAATATCGAATTGAAAATCCGTAATAATCTTCCTTAACCAAAAAATGGTGAAAACATCAAATATGCGCCCCTTTCGCGGGTAATAAAAAAACTCGGCATCCATTTCCCTGAATTCTTTCAGCAGATCCCGAGGGTGATCTTTGATGGGACAGATCCCGAGCTTGAATTTTTTTTTATCAAGTCGGGTGCACAAAATGCGGATGGTTTCCTCAATGCCGCCATTGCTGGAAAGAGATGGCGTTACCTGAAGGATTTTGATAGGTTTTGACATGGCATTCGCCTGAAATTTCAGTATATTGGGAAATACAATAAAAAACCGGGCAATCAGATGATTCCTTGCGCGCTTGTATACTACCATAGGGGTGGTTTTGCAAACCAAAAAGGCTTAACGAATGAGCCGGATTTTGTTATGGTCTATTCAGCCCTCAAACATTATACAATTCGATAGCCTCCCGTACCGGTATTGCATGAGGAAGAAACAAACTTTGAAAATACGATCCGTAAGGTCAATCAATGAGTTCAGATGCTTAGAGTCGGCCTGGAACAGAATCCTTCATGGCAATGGAGGGTATCATATTTTTCAGACCTTTGAATGGAGCTATAGCTGGTGGCTGCATTTTGGCGCTGATTTCAACCTGTACATCCTGGTAATAGAAAATGAGAGAGAGATTATCGGCATATGTCCATTAATGTACGCTGAGCGATGTCTTGGCCTGATTAAGTGGCGAAAGTTTGAGTTTATTGGAAAACGTGTTAGTAACTATCATGATATCATACTCGGGGAAAAAGGTGAGGGCTATGAGACATTAAATCTTCTTGTGAGATATCTTCATGACAACATGACCGGCTTTGATTATGCCATTTTGCGATTATTTCCCGAAGAGTCCGTACCGCTCAGGTTGCTGAAAGGTGTGTTGAAGTTTTCGGACGTGCCTTACAAAATGATTGAAGACGACTCATCGCACCTCGTCAAGATAGATGACGCCTGGCAAACCTATTTAAGAACTGATGTTCCTCGCAAATTCAGATATGAGATAAGAAGACAGATCAGAAGGTTGGAAGAAAAGGGACGGCTGAGTGTTCAGGAATGCAAAGATGATGAAGCGCTTCAGGAGGCCCTCACCGAACTCTTCAAGATGAAAATCGCCCATAGAAAATCCAAGGGGGAAAAAAGAACTTACTTCGAAGATGCGGTTTTCCAGAAGTTTGATCGGGAAACAGGGCGCTTGCTTCTGAAAAAGAAATGGCTGTTTACACATATTATTAAGTTTAACAATCAAGTAATTGGGGTGAACTTCGATTTCATATTTAATAACAGAATATACTGTCATGAGATAGCCTATGATATTGGTTTCGATCGAAGGTATTCTCCGGGCAGGCTTTTACAGCACTTTGAACTTGAGAAATCATTTGCCCTGAAAGCAAAAGAAATTGATTTCGCATGGGGCAATGCCTTTTACAAACGAAATTGGTGCAATTATGAGAGAAAGACTTATATGATCTACCTGTTCAAAAAGGATTTATGTGTTCAAAACTATTATATTGAGAACCTCAAACCATTCTTGAAACGGCTTTATAAAAGCCGTTTAACGCCCGCTGCCAGGCAAAATCTCAAAACGTTTCTTCGGTTAAGCACATAGCGTAGTTTATTGTCGGAGGAATCGGGGGCGAACTGAAGTGGCCGTTCAAATGATGGGTAAAATTAAGAGATGCCTTTTCGGCCTTGGTCGTCCCGTATCGGAATCAACATGGGATCGAAACTATTCGGCCGGACGATGGGATTATTTGAAAGAATTGGATGAATTGGCCCGGTACAGCATTATTACCGGCTATTTTCAATTTTTTAAACAGGGGGGATCGATGCTCGATGTCGGATGCGGTGAGGGCATTCTTCCCATGAAACAAGGTCCCCATGCGTACGCTTATTATGTGGGCATTGACGCCTCAAAAGCAGCAATCGAACGCGCCCTTCCCAGGAAAGACCATAAGACGTTCTTTTTTAGGGCGGACGCGATGCATTACGTCCCGCCGGAGCCCTTTGATGCTATCATATTCAACGAAATCCTATACTATTGTGATGATCCGTTACAGGTGCTGAAGAAATACGCCGGTTATCTGACAAACAATGGCATATTCATCATATCCATGAAAGTAAACAAAACCAACGCTTTTATTTGGAAAAGACTGGCCCGCGGCTATGTCACTTTGGATGAAACAAAGATCCTCAACAAACACAAATTGTCCTGGATCTGTAAGGTCTTGACACTTCCGAAATAATACCGTCCCCCCTGAATGTCAGAGAGACCTGCACACATAATAAACATAACTGTCGATCAATCCGATGACACCCAGAGCTTTGATATCTTTCAGTAATCTCCTTGGAATCAATTTGATCAATTTGAAACCCACCCGTTCGATCTCGGCTATTTGTAACGATGGGCTGCTCAGGTAAACTTTCGCTGCTCCCCAGCAATAGTGCGAATCCATATAAACATTCCTCCTTTTTTTGAGGAGCGTTTTTAAAAATGGTTTAAGGCCATCTTTGTCTCGGGGAATACAATGGTTATGGGAACTGAAGATAAAAAGCCCCCCCGGTCTTAATACCCTTTTGATTTCATACAACGCTTTCAACCTTTTTTCATAGGGATAGATAAAGTCAATGCCATTACCTGAAAACACGAGTACATCAAACTCTCCTGCCCTAAAGCTTAAAGAACAAGCATCATTCACAAGCAAAGGGGTGTCAATATCCTGATGTTTTGCGGCTTGAATCATACGAAAAGAGATATCACCGCCAATAACCTGATACCCCCTCTTTATCAACACCTCTGTCGTTCTTCCCGTACCACACCCCAAATCCAGTATTTTCGCATTTTGAGGAATACATCGAAAAGCGGTCACTTCTTTGGGAAGCAGCTCTTTTTTCTGAAGATAGTGAGCCGCTGCTTCTCTGGTGTTGTAGAATTGCTTTGCGTCAAATGTTTTGCTTTGCCTGTGAAGCATGCACCCCTCCTGCCTCAAATTCAGCGTCATCGTTAACAATCCATCCACTCGGGCCTGAATAATTTTTTTAGTAAAGAAGGGTCTTCCGCAATCTTTATCAATTCCCTTGTTCGGATCAAATATTTTGGAATAAACAACAGGGGAAGGCCCAATCCGTACAGGCAAAGATAAAAATTTTCAACCTTGAAGACAATAGCAATGAACAACAGATAAAACATGCCGATTTCACTGAATATGATGGCAATTATCTTTATAGCCACCCTTCTTAAGTTTTTTAGTTCTGAAATGGGGTGAACCTGACTTTTCGAAATTTCCAGTTTAACACCTTGAGAAATCGCCTTTATACAAAGAAGCAGCTTTGCATTTTCCTGCATTTTGTTCATGGGTGTGGCAAAGGCCGTTGCTAGTAGACCGAGGAATACTATGAAATTGCTTTGGCTTTGTAAAACCGCAGAAAAGGTGAGACAGCAGAAGACAACAGGGAAAATAATCTCATGACCGATCATATCGAGGAAATTCCCGGCTATGGAGTATTGTTTTTTGTGGCGGGCCAATTCACCATCCACATTATCGAGAATCCAGGATAAAAAGAGCAGGGAAAAAGCAAAAATGGACACCCAGTAAATGTTGAAGATCAAAAGGAAACCACCAATGATTCCCAGCAACACCCACAATGCTGTAACCTGGTTGGGCGATATGGCGCTGTTTCTCAGGAAGTAGGTAATCCAGATGGAAATTTTGCGCGTAAAATAGATCCTTTCCCAATTCATCATATCATTTTTGTATTCCTCTGACTGCCGGCTGATATCCCAGCAGATTTTTTGAATTTCTTTGACCTTGGCAAAGATGCTCGCGTTTTTTTCCATATGGTTTTTCCTCAGATTTCTTCTCTGGCTAATCCGTCTTGAGCTGTAAAAAGTTGTTCACACAGCTGAATTATGATATAAGCAGCCCATGTAAAGGTCAAGGACGGCAAGATCATTTTACCCTGCCGAGTCTCAGGTACCCCCTTTTCCCCTATACTCACTCGCCCAAAAGGATGGACATTACCGATTTCATGAAACCAAATTTCTTGATTATTGGCGCGGGAAGATGCGGAACCACAAGCCTTTGCCATTATCTTGCACAACACCCGGACGTATTCATATATAAGCGAAAGGAAATCGAATTTTTCAATTTGGACGAGTTCTATGCTGAAGGCCGGCGATGGTACGAATCCCTATTCGAGAAAGGAAGAGGCCATAAGGCGGTTGGAGAGGGAACCGTTAATTATTCTAAGCAACACCGTTACCCCAAAACCGCGTCCAGGATCTCACATCATTTGCCCGATGCGCGATTTATTTATATTACCCGGCATCCCCTGAAACAGCTGGAATCCAACTGGAAATATTCCTATCTTCATGGACATGAGCCCAAGCCCTTTAATAGAGCTATTAAGGAAAATGTCGATTACTTGAAAACGTGCAACTACCTGCGGCAGATTCAGGCCTATCGTCGATTTTATCCGGATGACCGAATCCTTATCTTGTTTTTGGAAGAAATGATATCCGATCCGGCCCTTGTCTTAAAAAAATGCGCAGGCTTTCTGGAAATTGACAATCGTTTTGGAGATATCGATGTGACCCCCCTGAATAGAACTATGGACGATTCCGGAGATCGACGGGTTTTGTCCCTGTCAAAGAAAGTACCGGGATACGATCGTCTGCGAAATTCAACCCCGGTAAGATTGAAAACTATATTTAAGTCGATCCTTAAATGGCAAATCCGAGACGCGGTCCAATGGGATAAAAAGATTCGCAAATGGGTGATTGACGAAATCTATGAAGACACCCAGCGCTTTCTTGAGCGCTATGGCAAAGTGCCGGACTTTTGGAGTTTTGAAACATCCACACATGGGATATGACCGGAACTATTTCTAGAAAATAGGCCGTGGGTGATCATCAGGAAAGGGCGGGATTGAAGATAAAAATACAAAAGGGGAAGAGGCCGGTGTTAGACGCCAAGTCATACTATGACATTGATGCGGCAGCATTACACTACCTCAATTTTAAACACCTCTTTCCCAAGGAAAAAATTGCCTTTGACAATATCCCAGACAATTCAAGGATATTGGATCTAGGGTGTGGCACAGGAAGAACAACCGGGATTTTACACGCCGCAGGACATGAAGTCACAGGCCTTGATATTTCCTTTTCAATGATCAGAACAGCAATGGAGCGATGCCCTGAAACCGCCTTTCTTGTGGGGGATGCGTGCTCTTTGAGTGTTAAGGAAAAACAGTTTGACGTTGTACTCTTTTCAAATAAGGGCATTGATTGCATTTATCCTTACGAGAAAAGGCTTGAGGCATTGCAGGGAATAAATAGGATATTGAAGCCGGGGGGGCTGTTTATTTTCAGTTCCCACAATCATTGTTTTCCAAGAAGCTTTGATGGGGTCATTCCATTCTTACGATCTCTATTGAAAAGACAAAGACAGTCCTACATTGTTGATACATTCCACTCCTGGGGCGCCACTAAATTATTTCTAACGACTCCGGCTTTTCAAATTGAAGAATTGAAACCAATGGGTTTTGAACTCATTAAGATCATTCCAAATCCACTATTCAACAGCGTCAAATCACTCGGATTATCCGGCCTTGTATACAGCAGTGTTTATTATGTATGTAAATCCAAGACAAACTAAACCAACCGCATTCAATCGGCTCTATAGCCTTTTCTCCTTGGAAAAAAGGAACGACAGGCAGTTGTTTGTTACGAACAAAAGGACGTATGAATCAAAAGATGTGGTTCTGCAATATTCCAATTCCTCACAATTGCAGAAACCGGAAAAGGCCATATTGGTTTATTTATCCAATAGGCTGAAAGACATGAAAATGCTGGATATGGGAATCGGGGGTGGCCGCACAACCTGCAATTTCATGAACCTTGTCAGTGAATATGTGGGCATTGACTATTCGGAAGACATGATAAACGCCTGTACGGATCGATTCAAGGGATCTCCCCGGAACATTTCCTTCAAAGTTTGCGACGTCAGGTCCATGGAAATGCTCAAAGACAATTATTTTGATTTCATACTTTTTTCTTATAACGGTCTGGACAGTATTTCCCATGAAGACAGACAAATTGCCTTAAAAGAAATTCATCGCGTGGGTTACAGTAATGGTTTTTTCTGCTTTTCAGCCCATAATCTATTGGGTATTGATAGACTGCTCAAAGTTCGATTGTTTATGAACCCCATGAAGATGTACAGGGAGATGCTCCGGTACTTTTTGTTGCGATTCCGGTACAACCGGCATACACACTTCAGTGAGTTGAAAAATCAGGACTTTGCAGTAATCAACGATGGGTTACACCAATTTCGATCCCTGACATATTATGTCAAGCCGAAGGAGCAGATCAGACAATTGCGCCGGGATTTTTACAATATTCGAGTGTTTTCGTTGGAAAACGGGCGTGAGATTCCAGACAGCTCTCACCTGGATCATATAACAGACCCATGGCTATATTATTTGTGCCGCATCAAATAATTTGACCATAGCGCGGTGAAAACATGTTGGGTATGGATGAAATGGGTTATATTGTTACGGTTGTTATCCCCAGTTACAATTCAGAAAAGACTATCGGAAAGACCTTGAAGGCCCTCTCTTCTCAGAAAGGGAAGATATCATTTGAAGTCATTGTTGTTAACAGTTCAGAAGATTCAACCCCGACGATAATTGCTGAGAAGTTTCCATGGGTGAAGTGCATCCAGCTTCCGGAAAAAACCCTCGCGGGAGCGGCAAGGAACATGGGAGCCGGAATGGCAAGGGGGAAGTTCGTTGCCTTCCTGGATGCGGATTGTCTGGTGGAACGAAACTGGATTGAAAGCATGCTTGAAAATTTCAGTGCGGAATATTGTGCCGCAGGGGGTCCCATCGATAATGCCAACGCCCACAGCCTCATCAGCCTGGCCGGGCATATCCTGGAATTCAGTGAATTCTTTCCCACAAGAAGAATTTCATCTGTTGCACATGTCCCGTCAGGAAACATCATGCTTTTGAAAAGCACATTCAGGAACTCAGGGGGCTATGAAGAAGGATTTGAGTATGCCCAGGAAGACAGGCTCTTTAGCTGGAAACTGATAAAGCAAACCCGTAAGAGAATTCTTTTCCATCCCGGTATAAAGGTAAAACATATCCATAGAACAAAATTTCGCGATTATGTAACACAGCAATGGCACATTGGCGGCGGGGGAGCGGAAATACTCAAGATCACGGATTTCAAAGGATCAAACATGATCAACAACAGGCCGTTGATCAACTTCATATTCCCATTGATTGCTATAAGAAAGTTATCCTTGAGTCTGTTTCGCACATTAAAATGGAAACCTTTGGATGTGGTAAAAAGGCCTCTTGTTGTCCCCCTTTTATGTATCGGCATGTTTTCCTGGATGCTCGGATTTGTGAAACAGGCAAACCAAAACCGGAAAGCCACTAATCCTTAAAAAGGGGATCAAAATGGTTGAGAATGCGGTTAAGAAAGGATTTTTTCAAGATTGAGGTAATCGGTTTCGGCAGGTTTCTTCTCGTTATCTTTGAAACTTTATTGGATATATCGACAACTGAAGTGTAAAGGGTGACGGCTGCAATCTTCCGTTCCAGAATAAAGGTATGATTGATACGCTTATTGCTGGTCCAGTTGAATTTATAAGCCGTGTTGCCGCGCATTAGATCGAATTCATCCCTGCCATCCTGAATGGCATCTTTTATTATCTTTCCCATCAAAATCACACCGGGACTGTATTTTTCATATTTTGGGTCAAAACCGCTCAGATAATAGAACAATGAATTCTTGTAATAAAAAAGGTAATAACTTGCTACGGGATAATTGTCTAACTCAAGGAAATAAAGTTTTACCCATCCCTTTTGAAACAACTTCTTCCCAACTTTTTGATGAAACGCCGTGAATTTTCTCCTAGCAAAGGCTCCCGGTTGCTGAAGGTTTATCCACCGCTTCTGATGCTGAAGGATGAAGTCCGCCATCCTTTTTTCAAACTCATCTTGTGTTCGCGCAAAACCAACATTCACGGAAAAATCCGCTCCCAGCTTTTTCTGTTTCCTTCTGATCAGATATCTCGTGCTGGAAGATAAGGAATTCAAATATTTATCCCAGGTTTGAGGCAGGCGAACATAAGGACAAATCTTTTCAGTAAAGGCAATCTCAAAATTGTTCAATGGTGTTTCATGAATGAAAGAAAAAACAGGTGACGCCTCATTAATGGAATGGAGTTCGACGATCCCCACTGAGCGTTCTCTATTTAAGATCTCCAAAAAGAATAAGCGAAGAACTTGTTCTTCAAATCCTTTACGGATGATCAGATCCAGATAATCCGAGTCCGGCGCGCCAATGAGCCTGAGAATATGGAAAACAGTCAAATTAATTCGAAAGAACGGCAGGACAGCGACCGGTTCATCTCCTTTAAATGCCAGTATGACATACGGCTCCTTCTGGAATATTTCAAGCCATGTAAACTGCCACTCCCAGGTTTGAAATACCGTATGATGCGGGCACCAATTTAAAAGGTCATTCCACCGGTCTTCGAGCATTTGGAAATCGCGGATAGTGTGAATCACGCTATAGGTCAATTTTTTCGGCATTATGTTTGTTTTAACAGCCTGCATTTTTTCAACAACCTCACCGTCTTCGGAGTGAAACCTTCCAATATGTTCCGTTCATGCCTTTCCAATGGGCAGAACATGAATGCAAGTTTCAGGACGACCACACCATAAAGAACCGCGCAAACCATTAGGCCGATCAATCCTGATTGACCCAGAAAAAGAGTTAAAGCGGCAGGGATGACGGTAATCGGCATAAGTTTATATACAAATGACATGGGGGGCCTGAAGCCGGAGAGTTTCATTACCACAAGAAGTTCGAAAAGGGTCAAAACAAAAAACGAAATTCCGGTTGCCGCGACAGCCCCAGAGATACCGAAGTTCGGGATGAAAATGAAGTTCAATATCAGATTTAGAATGCCACCCCCACTGCGCAAATAGAGCACGATCTTTTCCATGTTCAGGGGAAGCAGTGCCGTGACCATAAAGCCCCCGCCTGCAAAAGCAGCCAGGAGATAGAAGAAAGACAAAACGATCAACAATTCTGACGCTGCAGCATATTTTGCTGAGAACAGGGAGACAATAATGTTGTCTGTTTGAAATATCATAAATGCGAATATGGGAGCGGATAGGACTAACGACACCTTAAAAAGGAACCCCAGAGACTCCCGCAACCCATCCATCCCCCTTTTTGTGTAGGCGCTTGAAAGGATGGTAAGGGATAAGGAGCTGACGGAAGAAAGGAGAATGTATCCTCCGGTTGTCGTTATAAGAAATGCAATATTATAGAAACCGACCAGCGAATTGTCCTTCAAGAAGTAAAGGATCAAGAATATATCCACGTCTTTTGCCAGGAAATATTGAACGATACCGGTAAACCAGATAATCAGACCATATTTGACGATGGGGCTCAGCTTGGGTCTTTCCGGCTCAAAAAGATAGCTTTCGCGCGCGCCGTAGGCATTTAAGACACACTGTACGCCATACACGATAATCATCAAAACGATCAGCGAAGCAATATTCATCTCCGTTTGGACGAGATATAGAACGCCCATAAGCTGAAGGATTGAAATGGTTGTTTCAACGAAAGTATAGTATCTCATGGCCATCCGGCTCATGAGGATGTAGAGGAACGTCTCAGATGTTCCACGCAGAAAAAACCAGAGCATCAAGCCGAAGGCATAATTTCTTACGGCTGGATACCCGGTTAAATCAGCAAGGTATCCAATATACTTGTGTATGCCAATGGCTACAATCAGGTACACCACTGTCTTTATGAACAGTGTCCTTCTGATTAAGTAACTGGAGAAACCCAATCTATTCCTGCCTTCAAACCGGGGCAGGTAATTATTGAAGATGGAATAAGTCCCCATACCGGTAAAGTAGAGCAGGATCGCAATAAGGCTTACCAGGGCGGAATAAACACCAAAACTATCCACGTCCAGTGAACGGGAAACGAGAATGGAAACAAAGAAACAGATAAAGGTTCGCAGAGACATACCGATCTGTCCCCAGAGCAACCCCCCGATGATTTTTGTTCCCAGTGTTTCGCTTTGACGTTCTATTGCACCATCTCCAATTTCAAGCTCACCTTCCCCTGCCTGATGTCAGCAATTGGAATACTGAAAAAGGTTGAGCCGTTTTCTGTTTTAAGGAATATGGAGCGTTTCTGACCATTGACGTTTACCGCTGAAACAGCGCCCCTGATTTTTATGGGAATCGTTCCCGTTAAGACCTTCGTGCCGGGAGAATCATTGAAATCAAGGGTAACGGAGAGGTTCCATCCATCCCGAACGACACTCAGTTTGACCATCAGCATGGCGCCGAGCTCTTCCATGGATACCCATCGGTTCACGCCCTGACGATTCAATAATGAAATCTGTCTTTTTAACCAGGCGGCCCCGTTCCGGTAGATATCATAGTCGTGAAAAACAGGAATGATTGGATATCCGGCTTTGGCGCAGGCAATACCCGCAGCCATATCCACCGGGTAGAACGCACCGATTTTTCGATTTGATACGATTCTGTCTTTCCAAAGAAATGCGGTGGCCCTGCTGGAAAACATCTTAAATCCGCTTTCTCTCGCGAATTCGGGCATTTTGTCTGTATGTTCATGGGCTGAAGGGACGATGATTTCGGGGGACCTTCCAAAAGCCATCTTGATTAATTCCGAGCTTTTCTTCATCCTTTCAACCAAAATATTCCTACTGGGCGCTTTTCCGGCCGCCAGTTCCCGAAATTCGCGGTACCACTCCATTTTCGTATATTTGTTTTTGGCCGCCACCCACCTCCCAACGTCAGTTGAAAGGTGGGTGAGACCATGCGACAAAATGGTGATATTGCCCTCTTCCACCCCTCTCTTGATAACGTCATATTCCGAAACATAATCGTGTGACCTATGACTGATTAAACCCCGGCCCGGCTTAGAGTAAATAACTTCCCACGAATTATAATGCTTTCCCGCAATCCTGCTTTTTACAATTTTACCCCGATATATCAATTCCCCCTTACTCGGGTTTCCATCATCCACCCATTGGGGGACGTAGGCGATATTTAGATGGGCACGCTCGGCTTTCAGAATCTCGATGATCTCTTGCCACACATTTTTTGAAACAACGCCTTCGTTAAATCCTTTCAAATGAACCCGTTCGCAAGAGCCCGGATCATCCATTCTTAAACATGAAAGCCCGTCTAATTGAATAGCAGCCGAAGGAAAGTGTGGATTTCCTTCCAGAATATTTTTCATGAAAGGATGAAAACGATTGCCTTCTTTTAAAACCAGAGAAGGGTGAAAATTAAAAAAATAGTTCACCGCCCGGCCAAAAGTAAAAGATAGGATTGCGGGCTTTCCATTACCAAAAGAAGCGATTTTACAAGTCCGGTTTTCAGGCACAAGCTTTCGTGAGAACCAGCTTTGAGTGATTAAACGGAGGAGGGGCCTGATCCCGAGATCAAATCCCTTGGCCGAATACGGATACGGTTTTGCCCGGTATAACAGACCTCTTTTTCCCATGATTTTCTGCCAACCGAAAACCAGTCCCGAACATTTTTCAAGCCCAAATGGGGCAAGAAACGCCCCTCCTGAAAACAAAAAAGCATCGACAATCAGAGAGATACCATAATCGGCTGAATATTTTTCCAACCAAACCCATTTCTCTGGATGGTTGTTCTCTACTGGACAGGTAAAAAGGATGGAACTGAACCGAATATCATTCTTTCGGACAAGATGATGCGGCTGAAACTCTTTTATATCTACAATGTCAAAAGGAATGCCAAATCCGATCAGCAGTTCCATGTAGTTCTTTTGTCGACTCCCCGGGAAAAAGTCAACTGGATCAAAATCAAAGCCTGGAATCCCTGACTTGAATTCTGAATCGACAACCAGAAGAACGGAATACCTATTCCTCATGAAACATCTCCATCTCTCTTCCGATTCACCCGCAAAGGGATGAAAAGCATGGGAATACTCAACAGCGTACTCACCAGGATTACCGGGTAGTGATAGCGATGAATGAACTTATGCAGTGGTATATGCATGACGAGAAACGGCAGGGAATTAAGGAGTATCGGCGCGGCCAAAACGAGAAATTTCCATGAGCCCGCCCTTACAGATACGATGGCCACGCTTGCCAGAAATAGATATAGATAGAACGCCGGGCTCCAGATGTAATAGTACAGGGGTGGGCGAATTGACTGCTGGTACAGCTCGAAAATAAAATTCTTTACACCCGGAAGCACTGAAGAAGGGGCGATCCCCAACGTATTTGAGCCGATGTATCGCAGCCTGTTTGTTTCGTCTTTCCAAATATTGACGTACTCTATTCTCTTGAAATATTCGTAATCGGGTTTGATTCTCCAAATCTGGGCACTCGGTTTAAGATCCCTTTTCAGAATCGGAATAAGGTTATTAAGCGTACGATCGCCGCGTTCGCTTGATTTCCCCATGACTGTCTTGAGTGATTTGGGAAGTCTTTCTTCAACGAGGGGTCTACCTCGGCCAACGTCCAGGGCGTCATACAGTGGTCCCCGTATACCCCCGAAAAGAATCAGGGCCAGCAGGAGCGCCCCCATGATTTGACGCCAGAACCGCCTGTAAAATAGAAGAAGAATCAGGGGTGTCCCAAAGGCGGGTACGATGCCATTGTGCCGGTATAATGCAACCAAGGTAATTGTGAGCATCAAAATCAGCCATGCGCCACGTTTTGTGAACCACAGGCCGTTACTGCTGACAATTTGCAATACCAGAAGGGTCAGTGCCAGAACAGCAATGCTGTACGCAATGTCCTTCCACAACGTGATGACCATCACCCCGTTGACCAAAGAGAGCGCAAAAAGGAGGCTCACCCCCCATAGCATCTTCCGAGGGGCTCCCAGCCTCCCCAAACCGGCCAGGCCCCAGCCCGCTATGGAACCCAATGCAAAGATCTGCGCAAATGCCACGGCTGCAGGTGAAAACCAGAGATGGTTGATCAACCAGATGTTCATGGTGTGGAAAGCGGGATGCCAGTCAGTGAACTGGCCCGTCAGCGTCTCTTTCCACTGATAAAGGGAATCAGGGCTCATGGACCCGGGCCAGAAGGCCATCAGGTAAATGGTCCAGACCACAAAGCAGGGCATGGCATACCACAGCCACGCCATGGGACTTGCGTTCACAGGTTCCTGTGTACTGATCGCTCGCTTTCCCAGCCAGAAGCTTGTGAGAAAAATAAGCCCGGCAATAATTCCCGCACGGGCCATAAAACCGAGCACTTTGTGTGTTGACGGGAGTTCTAAAGGTATTGAGACCACCAGAAAGGCCCCGGCGCCAACCGATAGAATCCCGCAGGCGATCAATGCCTTATTGCTTTTTGGCGACGACATAGTTGAGATGGGCATACAATGTTTTGATAAATGATGGATTCGGGGATTTTTCCCAAGCATATACCAGTTTAACCCATAAGGGAAACCTGTCCGATGCCAGATTTTCCACATAGGGGCTTTCCCAGTCCACTTGTGCGTGATGCGCCTGCTGCCGGTGAAGCCGCATGTCCCTGAACCCAATGGAATCAGGCCAGACGGGACAATCCACAAACCCTTTCCGGATGATTTTCAGACCATGACGCCTCAGAAGCTCTTCCACGTTTTTTCTTTTGTTGTAATGCACATCTCCGTGGGTCCAGGGGACTTTTTTCAGTTTGTGAACGGCCTGGTGCACATGAAATCCGATGTTGCCGTAATTGACAGAAAAAACGGCCACGTATCTTTTTGAAATGCGTTTCATCTCTGCAAGAAGCTGATCCTTGGCCCCTGCCAAAGAGAGGTAGGCAAAATTCCAGACAAAATCAAACGAAAGGGAAGGGATACCTGTTGCGTAAAGGTTATCGACCGTCAGAAATTGCACCCTGTTTCCCAGCCCCAATTGATCCCAGCACCGGCCATAGGCTTCATCACCGTTTATCAGTGTCACGTGTTTGCCCAAAAGGCCGAAACCGAGCGAATAAATGGAAGGCATGGCTTTAGCCCCATGGGCCGGCATTTCGGCGACGGTTTCAATTTTCAGTTGCCGGCAGAGTTGCTGAATTTCTTTTTGAAGGGCGTAACGCTCATAGGTGACACCCCATGCCTCGATCTCCCTCATAACCATCCCATTTCCCGGTAGGACTTGACGGTGCGCCGAATCCCTTCTTTCAAATCCACCGCCGGTTCATAACCCAGCGCGTTGCGGGCTTTCCCGATGGAATATCCCCAGTCATTTGTCATCATGCTGACCCTGCTGGGAGTCAATACCGGTTCAAATTTGAAACATTCAGCAAGCAGTACGTTGATTTGAGATGCGACGCCGGCCAACCCTGAGGGAACATGAAAAAACCTGTCCTTAACACCCAGGGTTTGAGCGATGGTGCATACCAGTTCCTTTTTTGTAACGGCACGGGGGCCACCGATAATAAACAATTCACCTGCCGGGCGTTTTTCAAGCACCAGGCGGATACCGTACAATAAATCCTCTATATACAAGGGATGCACCATGCTCGCCCCTGAACCCAGCAAAACGAAATATCCCTTCTTGATGGTCCGAAAAAACGCCAGTTTATGGGGGTCTGCGGGACCGTAAGTGAAGGTTGGCCGTATCACCGTAAGTGGCACATGGTGCTTCTCATATAGCATGCGTGCATTTCTTTCGCCCTGGTATTTCGTCTTTTCATAGGGTGTTTTCGGACGACAGAAATATGTTTCACCCGCCGGACCTCCTTCCACAGGTCCGGTAACACCGCCTGCGCTGAGGTGAATGACGAATTCCACCCCGTTTTTCAATATTTCGCCTGACAGGTTGACGATCCCCATGGCGTTAACAGAATAAAGGTCTTCAATTGTGGAATTCCACCGGCCTAAAACACCCGCGCAATGAATGACAACGTTAATCCCTCTGCATATATCCTTTAGTGTTTCTTTCTCAGTCAGATCTCCGTGGAACCACTCCACATTCGATCGGTTTCTTAACCCGTCAATCCGGCAGCGCTCCCTGATGAGGCATCTGCAAAAGTGGCCATCTCCCGATAGATATTCCAGAACATTCCCACCGATGAAACCCGTTGCACCGGTGATCAGGATGTTCATGCCGGGTCCTTTCGGGCCGGGCTGGAAACGGCAGCATCTTCAATGGTATGCACCATTTTTTCCCACGAATACCGGTGTTTTCTTTTTTCTATGTTTTGGCTGAACACCTTTGCCTTCCCCTCACGAAAAAACCGGATAATGGCCCCGGCCAGCGCCTTGGAATCTCCGGGCGACACAAGATAGCCGGTTGTCTCATCTTCCACAACTTCTTCAAGAGAACTGATGCTTGTAGCAATCACCGGCCGGCCAAACCCATAGGCCACCTGAACCACGCCACTCCCCGTCGCGGACACGTACGGTTGAACCACCAGATCCGCCGCCCTGAAATAGGCGCCCACATCCTCATTTGGGATATATTCATCAATAATGATAATCCGTTTTTCCAGTTTCAGGCGGCGAATGAGACGCAGATAGGCATTTTTGTCTTTCCAGAATTCTCCTGCAATCAAGAGGGTCACCTGCACCTGGGAAAGGACATCCGGGATGGCTTTTATGAGGTATTTAAGCCCTTTGTAATCTCTTACAAACCCAAAAAACAGGATAATGGGGCCCCTGATGCCATGAGTCTCCCGCACATTTTTTTCCCGGGGCTGAACCGTATTGAAAACGGCATAGGTGGGATGGGGGCTCCTTCGCACAATGGCGGAAGGAAAAAGCGTGAGAAGATTCTGTTCATCTTCCCTCGAATGGACAATAAAAGCATCTCCATTTCTTAAAACAAGCGAGGTCAACCATTTGCCAGCCTGCCTGGACTCGTGCTCCATCACGTTGTGACAAAGGAAAAGGATGGTGGTTCTACTCAAACGCTTTACCAGAAACGAAATGGTCCAGAACTGCGGGGCCCAGAAGGACACCCACCAGGGTATGATGAGCAGATCCTGATCTGATCTGACAATTTTCAGGGCGACTTTCATCCAGGTGACGGGATTTATGGAATCAAGCATGATTTCCGCCCCCTGAACTTTCATGGGGGTCCGGCTCGGGTCCAAATCGGTTTTTCCCGGAAAAATCGCTGTCGGATACTGCCGCTTGAAAGTGAAAAATGTCACCTCATGGGAGAGAACAAGATGCTGATAGAGGAGCGTTGTGTAGTGGGATATACCGCCACGAAAGGGGAATGTCGGGCCGATCAGGGAAATTCTCATTTTCTGTTGTCGGAATTCCGGGTATCCAGTTCAATTTTCTTGATCCGTAATAGAATCTCTTCAATGAGCTTTCTGTTAAGAGAGGTCATATCCGCCAGAAGACCGATCACCAGAATCTGGAACCCGATCACCAACAGGACAGCCGCCAGGATGAGGGACTGAACATGACCGGACCCTTCCCCCATGAGAAAAAAGACCAGAAAACGGATCGAGGGGACCAGTCCCCCCAAAATAAGAAGACCGCCGATCAGGGAGAAGACCCTCAGGGGATAATACATGGTGTAGGTGCGAAGCATCGTCGCAACGGATTGCTCAAGGAATTGAATGGGGTGTTTAAAGAGCCTTGATTCCCGTGTTTTGGGATTCGTTCCCACCGGTACACTGACCACTGCCAAGTGTTTCCCGCCCGCCTGCAAAATGGTTTCGATGGTATGGGAGAAAGAGGAAAGGATATTTACCTGCATGGCGGCATCGCGATTGTAGGCGCGAAATCCGCTGACCGCATCGGGCACACGGGTGCCCGAGAGCAGCCGCACCACCATGCTTCCCAACTTTTGGAGTTTCTTTTTGGAAGCACGGAAATGTTCAATTCCGTCAGTCCGGCGATCTCCGATGACGATCTCGGCTTTACCGTCCAGTATGGGAGCAATGAGTTTCGGTATGTCTTCCCCCCTGTATTGATTATCGCCATCGGTATTGACGATAATATGGGCGCCCGATCGAAGGGAGGCATCGAGCCCCGTCATAAAGGCATGGGCGAGTCCTTTTCGGTGGACATGCTTCACAATATGATCCACGCCCGCTTTCTCGGCTGCCTTAACGGTATTGTCCGTGCTTCCGTCATCTACAACCAGGATTTCCACACAATCAACGCCAGGGATTTGTCGGGGGATCTCCTCAACCGTTAGGGGAAGTGTTTTCTCTTCATTATAACACGGAATTTGAATGACTAATTTGATCATCACAACCGGATTCAGGATTGTGGGTTTGCAGGGAAACTCGGGACGTCTATGATTTTATGGACATCTCATGTTTCCCTGTGAAAATCTGCACGGGGAAATCCTTCAATAAAACATCCACCGTGGCAAGGGGCATCTTTTCCAGTTTGGCCTGCGCCGCAAGCATTCGATCAAAGGGTCTCGATGGGGAAGGTGCCATTCCCCTACAATAGGAATTGCCGGATTCCCGGCGGCAGTTTGGGGTCATCGAATAACCACCACAAAAACATATGGGCACCCAATAACATGGTTATGATTCCCAGGCTTTCAGCTCAGATTCAGGCAACGGTTCAAAAAATACGTCGGTGACCGCCCCCTTTGCAATTCCCGGAATTCTTTCTCCAGCGGGTGAAAGGGGGACCAATTTGGCGAAAGGTTTCCCTGCCTTTCCGATGGTTACCTCTTCTTCGGCATAAACACGCGCCAGCAGTTTGGAGAAATGTGTTTTTGCTTCATGCACATTTATAATTTCCATAATTTGCTCCTGGAAAAATTTAGTCCATGCCCTTGGTCTACACCTGTGCATCATCAAACGCAATGAGATTTAAGGAAAAGCGGGACGTCTATGATTTTATGCGTTTCTCCGGGTCCCATTGTCTGACATGGGAATGCCCACGGTACGGGTTCCCACACTGGAGCGTGGGAACCAGGTGAAAGTCTGCACTATCTAAGGCTCGATAAGCCATGATCTATAGTTGTGATATCAACTTGTCATAATCCGAATGTGAGCCAATCCAAAACCATGCCATTCCACTTTCTGCTCTTTGGCCGACAGCTCGATAACCTTTTGTCACTCTTGCTGAATAAATTGGGAGGCCTAAATGTACCTGTTTGAACCGTAAGCTTGGATGCCATGGATTTTGCCTGAATTGTCCATACGCTCCTCGTGCTTGATCCTGAATCTATTTCGGTAATGAGGAGAATGCCTTTCTAAATCTTTTTGTAGTTCTTGATTTCACGGTAAATCCGGATCAAGTTCCTTTGTTTCACCTTTTAGATCTTCTTCCATTGCCTCTGCAGCCAACTTAGCGAGCACATCTTGTGACTGGGAGAATGATTGTTTCCAACGAGCCTCATCTTCCAATTCTTCAAGCATAATAGTTGCGATCACGTTCTTTTCAGCCTCAGGAAGGCTTCGTGCCTTTTGGACCGCACGATCAAATAGATCAGACATAAAGATTTCCCCCCTATTTAGAATGGTTCAATTTCTTCTAAGAATGGCAAAAGACAGAAGTGGACGTCCATGTATTTATGCGTTTCTCCGGGTCCCATTGTCTGACATGGGAATGCATACGGTACGGGTTCCCCCGCTGGAGGGCGGGATCCGAGCTCCAAGGGACGTTCTTCAGATTATAAGTTTCCAATCTCATCGTCCCCCTGTTTCACCAAGGCGCCAAAATCATTGATTTTAGGCGCTATCCCATATTAACAAATCTCTTCAATAAAATATCTTCGATATTTCGTCTGGAATCTAAAACAGATAAAACGTAAACGTTCATTTTTGTTACTCTAAACATAATTTTCCAAGGTGATAAAATTGATTCTCGATACTGCATAACGCCCTGGTCTTTAAGCTCTGGAACGATTCGACATCTTTCCGGAATTGTATAAAGACTTGATGTTTTATTCTTGATCTTTTTGAAAATTTTTAACGCATTTTCCGGACTGTCCATTGCGATATGGTCAATGATCTCATTCAAATCGTTTTCTGCAACATGGGCCCAAATAACTTCATAAATTTGATTCATTTAAGCTTATCTTTCAGTGAGCTTTCTATTGCATTGAACACGTCCTCTTGAGATTTGATTTTTCCATTTTTTATATCTGATTCACCTTGGGAAAGAACCTTTAATATTCCGATCGCATTACGCATATTCTCGTAGCTTTC
>Ga0233431_1002449_pt1 | contig 25926 bp, 22 predicted proteins | sample SI_118_April2016_FD_179867 | JGI IMG/M metagenome (GOLD analysis project Ga0233431, IMG submission 179867) | Seawater microbial communities from Saanich Inlet, British Columbia, Canada - SI_118_April2016_200_MG | ecosystem: Environmental > Aquatic > Marine > Inlet | place: Canada: British...
CTTGGATCTAGGGGAAGTCCTCCAATACCAATTCCTTCATTTGAAATTTTTAAATCGGGATTTTGTGTTCTTACTAAATTAGACCTTTCTAATGGGGCGTAACTAAATCCTACACTTGTTAATAATTCACTTAATCCTCCTCTTATAATCATTCCTTTTGGTGTTGGGGTGTAAAGATGATGATGAAAAGCTTGGCCTCTAATTGTTGTTAAATATTTAATCATTCTTGCTTCATCTATTTGAACAACACTTTCGAATTTATCTCCAATTGGCCCTAACGCTAAGAATGGATTTTGTTTTCTTTCTTTGATCCTTGCGACTGATTTTCTAAAAACTTCTCCTGGTTTCATTTTCTTAAAGCCTCACATCTGTTAATATAACTAGTTGTGATAATATGCAGAGTAGGAGAATTACTAAACAGATAACCTAAACTATTGCTTCCTCTTAATTCTTGGATATCAATGCCATAATTTTTTAGTTTATCTGCAAGATAATTTACTGCAGGACATGTACTAACCCAAGTTTCTTGAAAAGGAATGGCTTTTCCAGTTCTCATTTCTTTTTGGATTACAGAAGGATTATTTAGATCTGAAGAAAGAGCCTTTAAGTTTAAGTCAATTCTTCCGCGGAAAGAATAATTGTGTTCTTGGTCTTCTTCTCCTAATAATCTAAACAGTACTATTCTAGCGGTGGCGTCATAATAGTCTTCTAGATTGTTTGCTTTGGATTGATCTCCTTTTGCTCTTTCTAACTCTGCATCTGCTTTTAATTTTAAACCATTTAATCTGTCAGACAAGTCTTTAAACTTGTTTTGTTCTGCTTGGCTTATTTGTTGTCCTTGAGCATTTACTCTTATAGGGGTACAAGCCGTACTTGTAGCTAGTAAGACTGGAAAAAGTACTTTGCCAACTTTACTAGTAGCGGTTTCATATAACTTTTGCATTAATGTCATTTTATTTTTTAAATTAATAACTTAATTTGGTAGAATAACATCTTCTGCTGAAAACGTTAAACTTAACTATCAATTATGGAAAGTCTAACTGACAATGTTCTTTAAGTACTGACAATAGTACCCGCGAAACGGAACCTGGCTCTAACTTCATATGTCCGTAGGATTCTTTTCCAACTGTCATGACTCTTTCCGTAGCATCACAAAACGCTTCTTGTGATATTGCAGTAGGCCATAATCCTACCCACTTGTTATTGCTCAGCTGAAACTGAACTTCTTTTGGATTCTGGATGTAGCGGGCCAAATGATCTATTCCTTCGATAATCTCATTAGCATTTTGCAAAGCAGGTTCCAAACTGTTATTCCCATTAGCATCCATCATCTTAAGAAAAAGAAGTTGGCTGTGGCTATCATAGAACTCTAATGCTGTTTTAGAGTTACCAATATCAAAATAGGTTTTTCTTGTTTCTTTTTTTAGGTCTAGCTGGGGTTGTTGATATTGATTTAAAATTGTTGTTGTTTCTAAGTTTCCTTGCAGGGAAGCATTTGCAGTTGACTTAACTTGCATTGCTGGAGTACATGCACTTAATCCGGCTACTAAAGCAATTCCAGCTGCTTTAATAGAAAGGTTAGCTTGAACATCAATTACTAAATTATCAACTCCTTTTACAACTCTTTGATATCCTTTACTAATGTCTCCAGCGACGTCTCTAACATCTTTGTTAAGGTAACCTATAATTTGTTTTTTCATTGATATTTTAATCTCTTACTAATACAAGGTATTGTAATTTTATGCTGGCTCTGTCTGAGTCTATGCATCTGGTCTCATCCATAAAGCACTGTGGATCTCTTGGAGAATAAATTTCTGTGTCTCCCAAAAAATGTTTTTTTGTTTCTTCATGTTTAATTCCATTCATCATCCGACAAATTTCGCAGGGAGTAGATTTTGGACTTAACCCTGTTCCTTCTAAATAATCTTTTATGTTCATCTTATTGCTCCTAAGCATTTATTCCATACATCAGCCGCTTCTTCTAATGTTCTGTCTTTTTCATTTTGAGCACCATTGGCTCTTAATTGATCCCAAAATAAATGTCCAGAAGATGGGTCTGTCATTATTGCATTATACTCCTTTCTTGCTTTGTCTGCAGTAGTACCATATGCTCTATTACAATCAGCTTCTGTAGGTCCTTTTGGTTTATTGCTAGTTTTTCTTGGTAAACTTCTTTTTGGATCTGGTCTTGGAGAAACCTTCGCTTCTTCACTTGGACTACATTTTGCTATACAAGCATCTAAATCTGCTTGGCCTTTTGCAATTGCTTGATCTCTTGTTTGACGTGCTTGTTCTCTTGTTTGACGTGCTTGTTCTGTTGGACCAAATCCAGATCCTATTGTAGCATTTATCATAGCATTAGAATATTTAATTTCTGCAGATAACCTTGCTCTTCTTCCTACTTGATTACAGTGATCTTCACAAATCCATTGTCCTTTGGACATAGGAGTTACATTTTTTGTTGTTGGGATCCCTTCTTGATTATTACTTGCTTCATAGTCATTAAGAAGATCTTTCATTCTACTTAATCTTGCATCGTAAGTTCCAACTATCTCTTTTCTTAAGTCATTCATTGCATAAATACTTTGTAATTGTGTCATTGTTTTATCATAGATGTCAACTTGATCTGGTTCTGGGTCGTAACCAAAAGCACCTTTTAATATTTCAACAGGAAGACTTGCTGGTTGGTTTTAATTAACTACTTCTCCTCTTCTATCATATATTTCTAATGCTCTGTTTAAGAATTCTACTGCAGTTTCTCCTTCGCTTCTTTCTGGAGGTTGATTCTCTGCTAGAGCAGTGTGGTAAGTTGCTAGTGCTTTGTCATGTGCATCAACTGCTGTATCATAAACTTTCATTCCTTTTGGCACTGCTAATCCTAATCCTATTCCTACAGTAGCAATTGCTAATGTTTTCATTGTTCTGTTTAATGTCATTTTAATCTTCTTCTCCTAAACATTGTTCTCTTAATCTCATTAGTTTGGGATCTTGTTTCATTATTGTAAAGAAACCGCCTTCAGTTTCGATATGTCTTTCGAAGCTTTGAAGATGTTCTTGCATGTTGAGCTTTGGTTTTTGTTGCTGAAGTTCTAATTGTTCTTCTGGGGTAATTTGATCTTCAACTTCAACAATTAGTTGATACATTTCTTGATCTAAAATACAAGTTTCTAATAGTGTTCGATACACCTCTCTAACTTTATTTAGGGCTTCTACTCTACATGGGGCATTACAAATATCTCTCTCAAATTGCATCCCCTTTCTTAGAAGTTTTTCAATGGCTCCAGCTACTTTTTCTTTCTTTACAAGGCCATGGTGTGTGTCATATAATATTGGATTTATTCTTGGATGTTCAAGGTCCAAATCATCCATTATTTTTTTTAGATTTCTTCTTTCTTTACCTAATTCTAAACATGGTTTACTTACCTGTGCTAAAGAATAATTTCCTTTGGCTAATAGATTATATTGATCTTCAGTATCGAGGATGTAATGTATTGCTTGACGTGTAACGGGATCTTTAATCATTTGATCAATATCTTTAGTCACTTGATCAGAATTTTTATCACACCCTAACAACAATCCTACCCCTAATGCCAATGCTGATCTTGAAGGAACATTAGCTCTAAAAGAAGTAACATAATCATCGAATCTTTCTTTAGCTTGGTAAGCCAAATCTTTAATATCTTGACCTACAGCACTTACATCCTTGACTAAGTAATCTCCAAGTCCTGCAGATAGTTTATTTGCATATTTTTGTACTGCTTTGTTTAATGTCATTTTCTATCCTCTAAAGAACTTGGTACTCTTCCTCGGTTATCTAAAGTTGCGTTAGTGTAAGTAGACAATGTGCCAGCTATTGCTCCACCAATTCCTGCTGCCACTCCAGCTAAAAATTCTCTTCTTCCAACTTTTTGATTTCTAATTAATACTCCGTTGGCAATAACTCCTCCAAAAGCAACTCCTGTAGCTAATCCAACAGCTAAGTCTTCTGGGATATATTCTAACGGTGATGTAACAGAATTAAAATCAGTTAATGTTTTATCCACTTCAAAACGTAATTCTCTGCGTGTAACATTTTTTTCTACTACTTCGTTTGAAGTTCTTACAGTAACATTATACCTGTCGTCCCATCGATCATTTGGGTTTTGTCTTCCAGTTTTCTCAATTAGTAAATCTGCTACATCTCCTGTTTTTCTGAATTCTACTTGATATTGGTTAACTTCATTCTCGTCAAGATTTGGATTACTAAACCAAGTATCGTCAACATGTCTTACTTCATACTCGCGGGAAGAAAAGTCTTGACTAGTGTAGTTGCCTTCTCCAACATTTAAGGATCTTCCTGTTACTTCTGCTAATTTTTTACCTGTAAATAACCCTAATCCTATCTCTAATAGATATTGGGTGCCTTCTCTTCTACTGATTGGTTTGTCTTCTGTCATTATTATCCAATGGTAAAGGAATATTATTTATGTTTTATTTATATAATTAATATTAATTTCCAAAACATTTAAATATACAATAATGTTATACTAACTCATGAGAAGGAAATTAATTAAACAAGGCTTAGGTGGAGTTACTCTTAGTTTACCTATTAAATGGATTAGAAATAATAACTTAACTCCAGGTGATGAGATTAGTTTAGAAGAAGAAGAGAATAAACTAATCCTCTCTAATGTTGGAAAAAAAGGAATAAAGAAAAAAGAGTTTAATATTGAAATAACCGATAAAAAACACTTAAGAAGCATAATCTCTTCAACTTACAAAACCGGGTGTACAGAAATTATACTTAAGTCTAACAAGAAAGTTCCATTAAAACAGATTAACGAAATAATCAGCTCATTTACTGGGTTAGAGTTAGTTGATCAATCTGAAAAGTCAGTAACAATAAAGTCATTTATATTAACAGATGAACAGGGAATAGAGAAATTAATGATAAAAATGTTTCAAATTACTCAATCAATCGCTTCTTCATTTGTAGACAAAAATTCTGACTTGGAATATACTAAAAATCTAGCTTTGATAAACATGAGGAAACTAAGAGACCATTGTTTAAGAACAATAAACATAAATAGATATGGTGGAGACAAAACCTATGATTATTATGATTTAGTAACTGTTTTAGAAAAACTATCTTCCGAATTTTATGATCTAAATAAAACTGTAGAAAAGAATAAGCAAAACACCGCTTTCAGTAATATTTTAATTAATTTAGAAAAGACTTACCTGGCATTCTTAAAAAAAGATTTAACTTACTCAAACACTGTTTGGTTAAATGTAGAAAAAGAAAAGAATCGGATTAAAGAGTTGACACCAAGCCTAATTAATATGTATAATTATAGGATAATACAATTATTAAGGCATTTATCTTCGAGAGTAGTTAGTCTAAGCACTTAATGCATAGACTAATCGTTCAGTCTCTTTTTTGATGCCTGGAGTAATTCGTCTTCTTGAAGCCGCACATGCTTCTTTAGTTGCCATATACTTTGCAGCATAATCTGTTCCTGTTTCTAATTCTCTAAGTGCTTCATCAAAAGATCCATTTACTCCTCTAATTTCAAGGTAATTTTTTAAGTGCATTTTCCAATATTCTTTTTTAATACCTGATTGAATTAATACCATTGCTAGATCTATACTTGGGTGAATTCTTCCACAATTTTCCAAATCTACCAGATAACTCCCAAATATGTTATCTTTTTTAACATCTCCATGTCCAAAAACTTTATCTGAAGTTTCAACTAGATAATCAATTGCATCTCTAATTTCTTCTTTTTTAAATCTTAGGTCCTGTTTGTCTCTGCTCTGCCTAAATGAATCTTCTAAGTAATCAAGACTTCTTATTTCACGATCCTCGATAACAACTCCATTTTCCTTCAAGATTTCTTCTGCTTCTTTATGGAACAAAGCAAAACTCACCATCCAATAATTTACATCTCTATCAATAGTTTTAGGAACTTCTTGTTGTAAGGTTATGTAAATCCTGTTTGCTTCAATTGGTTCTGGTGCCATTCCTGGGACAATAAAATTAAAATGCTGGCCTAAATAATAATTGGCAGCAGCTTCCATCTTAGCTTTCTTTTCATTGTTTGAACACTTTAACAACCATCTCTGACCATCTCTGTTAGCAACGTGAAAGTTTTGGTTTGCACTTACTACTTCGTTTCTTTCTGCGCTTACAATATAATCATTAAGTGTAGTATTAGCTTCAATAACTTCCTCTGGAATTCCTGCTTCAATAAGTTGGTCTTTAATTGAACTCTTTTTTTGTTTTGGGTTGAATAGTTTAGATTTAATTTGTGACGGAATGGCTTCCCAAAATCCTTGATATCTTTGTTTTAAGAAACTTAAAACTTCTGGACCTTGATCTTTTACGCTTACTTTTTTACCTTGATAATAGTCGTCATTTAATCCTCTTACGAAGTTTCCTTCAATGATTTTCCCACATCTGGCTTTAATATTAAAGCTGTTTCTATTGTGGACTTTTTTTAGTGGTGTTTCTTTAAAAATACTCATCGTAGCGTGAGGTTTGTATTTCTTAAGATATCTGGGATCCTTTTTTTCAGTACAGGATATCGCTATTTCTCCATTGTCTTTTGGAGTTATAATAATTGCATAATCTGATGTTTCAAGAGAATAAGCGTTTCCACTAACAGTTACTATTCCTTCTTTAGATTGTGTTAAATCACTTAAATCTTTGCTTGCTATTGATAGATTATATCTCTCATAACTTTCTTTAACAATTTTCTTGCTCTTTTTATATCCCCTAACAACTCTTTCGAGGGGGGTTGTTAAAGTTTTTCCAAAAACCCATTTGTTATTTAGTATCTTTCTTGCTTTTCCAATTATTGTGGTGGGTTTTTCAATTGGTGTGTCGTTGGCGTCTGCATAGGCCATGGTCATCATTACTTTTTGTCCTAAATAGGCTCCTAGTGGTAATGAAGAAACTCCTCTAATTAACAAATCTCCTTCTGGACCTAAACTAGGCATGACATAATACATAAACGCCCCTACTGCAGCCACTCCTGTACCACTAAATGCAAAAATATCTATTGTGTCTCTCGCGTTTTCTAATTTTGATAATACTTTTGACTTTTCTTTAGTACTGTTTCTTGTTTCAATAACTTCTTCTAGGCTCATTTCCTCACCTCTAAGAATTTCTTTAAAGCGTATTCAACTAAATGTGACTTGTTTCTAAAAGATAATTCTCTAGCTCGCTCTCTAATCTTCTGAACTGTTTTCTCTTCCAATGAGCAAGTGAATGTTTGTTTAGGCATTATTAAGTAATAAACATAATTAGAACTATATAAATCTTTTGGTTATTTATGACTGGATAGTGGTTAATTGACCCTGTTTTAATTATACTGTGTTTCTTTCAGAAAGCTTTATAAACAACCTGCTTTTTTGTAGGATATTAAGTCCGAGTTCACGCGCTAACTTGAAATCACTTGATTTTAAATAGGACTAAAATGTGTGAATTCTAGACGAAATATAAAAAATGGTTAAAGAACAAGCAAAAGAAGAAGTTAAGGAACAAGTTAAAGCACCAGTTAAAGAAAATAGCTACAAACATATTGTTAGAATTGCAAATGTTGACGTTCCTGGAAACAAACCTATCAGATTCGCACTTACTAAAATTAAAGGCATTGGAATTAACCTTGCCGATTCTATTTGTAAATTAGCTAAAGTTGGCAGAACAGCTAAAACTGGAGATTTAGCGGATAAGGACATTGAATCATTAAATGAAATTGCAAGAGATCCTTTAGCTCATAAAATCCCTGTTTGGATGGTTAATCACAGAAAAGAATATGAAAGTGGTGAAGATAAACATCTTATTACTGGAACACTTAATTTTACTAAAGATAACGATCTTAAAAGACTTAAAAAAATCAAATGCCTAAGGGGCGCAAGACATCAAAAAGGTTTACCCGTTCGTGGACAAAGAACAAGAAGTAACTTTAGAAAGAGTAAAGGTAAGGTTGTTGGTGTTAAGAAGAAGGGTGGTAAGAAATAATGGGAGATCCTAAAAAACTAAAGAAAAAGTATTCAACTCCGGTTCATCCTTGGAACAAAGCAGATATTGAAGAATCTAAAGGGTATAGAAGAGAGTTTGGACTTAGAAACAGGACAGAAGTTCTTATTGCAGAATCATTTTTAAAAAAATACAAAAATATTGCTAAAAGATTAATTGCTCAAACTTCAAAACAAGGTGAAGTTGAGAAAGCACAAATGATGGACAAATTGTCTCGTTTAGGTTTATTGACTGCTGGTTCTGAATTAGACAATGTTTTAAGTTTAGAAGTTAAAGATGTTCTTAATCGGAGAATTCAAAGTATTGTTTTTCGAAAAGGATTATCTCGAACTATGAAGCAAGCAAGACAGTTTATTGTTCATCGTCACGTTACTTTAGATGGTAAGGATGTGACTTCTCCTGGTGTATTATTATCTGTTGAAGATGAAGCAAAATTACGATTTAAGAGTAGATCAAATTTAGCTGCTGAAGATCATCCTGAAAGAGTTTTAGTTAAAGAAGTTGTTGAAGAAGTTGAGGAAACTAAATCTGAAAAGGTTGAAGAGAAAGCTGAAGTTAAAAAAGATACTAAAAAGACAGAGAAGAAAGAAGCTAAACCTAAAAAGGAAGAGAAAGTAGTAGAAGTTAAGGAAGAAGTTAAAGCAGAAGCTAAAGAACCTGTTAAGGAAGAAGTTAAAGAAACTGTTAAGGAACCGGTTAAAGAAGAACCAAAAAAAGATGTTAAAGAAGAAGTTAAAGAAGAGGTAGCTAAAGAATGAAACCAGCACCACGAGATAACAGAGGTCCAAGAAGGGATAATCGTAACAGAGATCGACCACAAAGAGATTCAAGATACTTTGGTAATCTTAGGTGGGGAATTGCTCATATTTATTCAAGTTATAATAATACTATCATTACAGTTACTGATATTACAGGTACCGAAACTTTAGCAAGAGCTTCTGGTGGTCAAGTTGTTAAGGCAGATCGTTTAGAAAGTTCTCCAACAGCCGCTATGGCAGCAGCAAAGAAAGTGGCAGAAATTGTTAAAGAAAAAGGAATTCAAGGTCTTTATATTAAAGTTAGAGCAAAAGGCGGTCATAACGGTCCTAAAAATCCAGGTCCTGGTGCGCAAGCAACAATTAGAACATTATCAAGAGTTGGTTTAAGAATTGGAAAAATTGAAGAAGTAACTCCTGAACCTCATAATGGTTGTAGAGCAAAGGGCGGAAGAAGAGGAAGAAGAGTTTAATCTCTTAATTAAATAAAATGATATTGGAAAAAATTAAGGACGAGAAAAAGAAAGGCAAATTATCCCTCTTATTAAAAGGTAGTGATGAAGTCTTTGCTAACACAGTCCGTAGACTAGTTCAAGAAGATGTTCCAGTATTGGCTGTAGAAGATTTAGAAATTAAAGATAATAACTCTGCTTTGTATGACGAAATGTTAGGATTAAGGTTAGGACTATGTCCAATTAAAACCGATTTAAAAAGTTATGAACTTAAAGAAAATTGTAAATGTGAAGGTGCAGGATGCGCAAAGTGTGAATTGAAAATTACTCTTAAGGCAGGCAAGAATGGATATGTTTATTGTGAAGATGCAGTAAGTGCAGATCCAAAATGTGTTTTTGCTTATCCAAAAATGGCAATTGTCAAGTTATTACCAAAACAAAAACTTGATATTGCTATGACTGCAGTAATGGGAACAGGAAAGGAACATGCAAAATGGATCCCTGGACTGGCTTTTTATAGAAAAGAACAATCTATTAAAATTGGAAAAGTAGCTAATCCTCAATCAATTGCTGATCAATGTCCACAAAATATTTTTGTTATGAAAGGTGGAAACTTAGAAATTGATAAAAGTAAACTTTACGAATGTAATATTTGTCAAAAATGTACAGACTTAGATGAAAATATTAAACTAGAAGAAACAGGAAATTTTATTTTCAATCTTGAATCTTGGGGACAGTTAGGTTGTAAAGAAATCTTATCCCAAGCAGCTGACATTTTAATAGAAAAAGCTGAACAAATGGAGAAATTAATTTAAGATGGTAAAAAGAACAGGTCCAACAAACTTTCAAATACAACATTTGTTAGAAGAACTTCAACCTAAAGTTAAAGACAGTAACTTTTGGCGTAGAGTAGTTAAGGATCTAAAAAAGCCAAGCAGGCAAAAAAGAACAGTTAACGTTTACAAAATTAACAAATGTGCTCGGGAAGGAGAAATAATTTTAGTTCCTGGAAAAGTTTTAAGTGTTGGAGACATAACAAAGAAAGTTGATGTTGCAGCAATGAATTTTTCTACTGAAGCTAGAAGAAAAATTGAAGAAGCTAAAGGAAAGGCAATGAGCATTCAAGAATTATTACAATCAAATCCAGAAGGTAAAAAAGTGAGGATATTAGGATGAAAGTTTACAACGGAGAAGGAATGGTACTTGGTAGGTTAGCATCTTTAGTAGCTAAAGATACTTTACTTGGAGAAGAAGTAAGAGTTGTAAATTGTGAAAAAGTTTACATTAGTGGAAATAAAGTTCTTACTGTTGCAAATGAAAAACAAAAGCGTGACAGAAAGGGATATCCTTTAAAAAGTGCGAAATTTACACGGTTACCTGACAGATGTGTTAGAAGAACAATTCGTGGAATGCTTCCTTGGAAACATGCAAGGGGAAAGGAAGCTTTTAAGAGAGTTATGTGTTATGTTGGAGTTCCAGAAGGATTATCCAATGAAAAAATGATTGCTATTGATAAGCATTCAGTTAGCAAATTACCAACATTAAAGTATACCACTGTTGGTTATTATTGTAAGGCCTTAGGTGGAAAGTTATAAAATGGCAAAAAAAAATATTGTTGTTCATAAAGCAGGATTTCGTAAAACCGCAGTAGCAAGAGCTACTCTTAAACCCGGTAAGGGAATAATTAAAGTTAATGGCCAATTTTTAGATAATTTCTCTACTGAAATGTCTCGGTTAAGAATTTCAGAACCGTTAGTTTTGGCAGAGGACGTTGTTAAAAAATTAGACATTTCAGTTAAAGTTAATGGTGGTGGAATTAACGGTCAGGCAGATGCAATTCGTTTAGCAATTGCTCGTGCTCTTGTTGAATCCGATAACAAATTTAAGAAAATTTTTGATGATTATGATCGTTTATTGCTTGTTGCTGATGTTAGAAGAAAAGAAACTTGTAAACCTAACGACTCTAAAGCAAGAGCAAAACGACAAAAATCTTACAGATAGGTAAACAAAAAAAATGATTATACCAATACGATGTTTCAGTTGTGGAAAACCAGTAGCTCATTTATACGAAGAGTACAAAGAAAGAGTTGAAAAGGGAGAAGATGCTAAGAAAGTAATGGACTCTTTAGATCTTGAAAGGTACTGTTGTCGAGGAGTTTTCTTAGGTCAAGTTGATTTAATTGACATTGCTGGTGCATTTAAAAAAGGATAATTTTTTTAATTTCTTTCATTATGTTTATATATCTTGTTTCTGTTTTATTTTTATGATTGATAAATTGCGTAAAGATGTTCCCCTAATTAAGCGAGTATTAGGTTCTTCTTTGAAAACAGTTGGAAGATTAGCATGGTATGATGGTTATGAATTTTATCGTCGAGCAGCACATAATCGTTTACCATTTGCAAGGGCTTTACTTGATTTAGCTCAAGGAAGAGATTATCATCTTCCTGGCGGTGATGTAGTTTTTTTACGTCCAGGATATCTTACTGGGGCTAGTTGTCTTGTTGAACTTGGAGATCTTTTGAATGCAAATGGTCATGGGATTGATAATCATCAATATGATTTTACTGCATCTCTTGAATCATTAATTGAACGATTTCTAGTTAAGGTTAATGATATTGCCGAAGATAATGGTGGGACTGTTAAGGCTGCTGGACATAGTAAAGGTGGTTTAGAAATTCTTGGTGCCTATAGGCAAAGACCAGAATTATTTGATCGGATTGTAACTTGGGCAGTTCCTTATCTGGGTTCTGAACGTGCTATTGACTTCCCTTTTTGTAAGTTTGATTCTCTTGCAGAAATGGCTCCAGGTAGTGAATTTATTTCTTGGCTTTCAGATGGTCCTTTACCTGTGAATGCACAAATTTTAAATTTTTATAGTGATGAAGATATGATTGTTGTTCCTGCAGAAAACTCTCGCCTTCCTGTTCAGGATAATGTTACTAATATTTTACTCCCTGGACTATTTCATAATGATTTTCTTTATGATCCTATAGCACATCATATGACTAGATTATTTCTTGCAGGGAGTTCTTTTGGTAATGGTTATGTTGAAGAATTAAAAAGTTGTTTGGGTAGAGAATATCATCCTCGTGTTGATGTTTTATTTGATGTTAATGGATTAACTTAACTATAGCATTTACTTGGATCTAAAATTAATGCTCTTTGTTCTGACATTAGTTCAACAAGATCTTGAGCTCTCTCTTTAAATAATTGATACATTCTGTAATATTCTCTTTGTTTTTTTCCTCTGCCCCACATCGTTTTTAATTCATTTTGTTGTCTTGCCCTATACCTACTATGTTCCATCTCATTAGCTAACATATTTGCTACATCAGTTACAACAAGTTCTAATTGTAATCCTGTGCTAATATGTTCTGCTTTTATTTGAACTAGTTGGTCTGCTCCTTTTCCATATTGATAATGGTCATCAATTCCTGGGCGTTGTAATACGTATCTCTCCTCTTTAACAATTGGTTTTCCTTCTTTATCTAATGCTCTTTCTCTATGTGGGTTTGGAACTAAATTTAAATGTGGTAAATGCTGATAAATTAATTCTACAATTCTTCTTACTTGTGTTGAATGATATGTGGCTGCTTTGAGACCAAACCAATCTTTGACTTTTCTTGGATCTTTATCTGCATTTAATGTTTGTCCTGTGTCAATTTTCCACATTTCTGTTACTAACCTTTCTGCAACTTTATCTATTGCTCTATCTGAGTCTTTTCTTCGTAATATTACCAGAGCGGTGTCCCTGCCTCTTCTGGACATATCTGAATAAGCTGCTTCAATACAATTTTTGTTTTTTGCTAAACTATCTGAAAACCCGTCTTTAACATGATTTTGTCTATCAAATATGTCTCTATAGATTTCTATTCTGTCTTGATCTTCTTTGGATAAACTTGCAAAATTTCTATCAATTATTTTTTTTGGTCTATCTCCATATAAAAATCCTAAATAAGATAAATCCTCAGAAAATGAAACGATTTGAGGAAAAGTTAGGTTCAGTAATGGTGTTAATCCATGAAATGTTTGTCTTAAAATTGATTCTCCAGTCTGAATTCTTTTTGGAAAGATTTCTTTTGCTGTTTTAATATCTTGGGGTGATAACTCTCCTAGCATATGTTCTACTAAAATCTCGCTAAGTGCTAAATTTTCAAGTCTATTAAATGGGGACATCATTGTTTATATTCTCTACTTGCTCTTGGTTTTATAAATCTTCTGGGTAATTACTGGAGAGGGACAAAACTTGACTTGCTGTTTGATTTTATAACAACAATATTTATATATTCTTTTTGTTCCAAAAACAAGGTGGTGGGACATAAAAGTATTCTTGAGATTGAGGAACATAATTTAACTCCGGGTATGCGGCAGTATCGTGATGTTAAGAAGGATAATGCTGATTGTTTAGTTATGTTACGTATGGGTGATTTCTATGAAATGTTTTACGAAGATGCAGTTACAGCAGCAAAAGAATTAGAAATTACTTTAACTGCTCGTGGTCAGGGGGAGAAAAGGGCACCTCTTGCAGGAGTTCCATATCATGCTTTAGAAGGTTATCTTGCTCGGCTTGTTAAAAAAGGGTATAAAGTTGCGATTGTTGAACAGTTAGAAGATCCAAAAAAAGCTAAGGGACTTGTTAAACGTGGATTAGTAAGAATTGTTACCCCTGGTACTGTAATTGATTCTTCGATGCTCGATGAAAATGAAAATAATTATATTTTAGCATTAACTTCTTTTGGTGATAAGTATGCTTTAGCTTTTTGTGATATTTCAACAGGAGAATTTTTTACAAGAAAACTTGATAATTTAAACTTGTTAAATGCTGAACTTGTTCGTCTTAATCCTACTGAGTGTATTGTTCCTGAAAGTTTACAGGTTAATCAAGAGTTAATTAAACGAATTAGGGCTAATGGGTCTCATGTTAATTCTTTGGAAGACTATTATTTCAAACCAGAAAATGCCAGAAAAATTTTGTTAGATCATTTTAATTTACAATCTTTAGAATCTTTTGGATTGGAAGATAAGAAATTAAATGTATCAGTTTCTGGTGCATTAATGCAATATTTAATTGAAACTCAAAAAAATTCTCTCACTCATTTGAAAAAAATATCTGTTCTTAGCAATGAGAATAAAATGGTTTTAGATTCTAGTACTTTAAGAAATTTAGAACTTATCAAAAACATTAAAGATGGTTCTTCTCGAGGTTCTTTACTTTCAGTTTTGGATAGGACTGTAACTTCTATGGGTTCAAGATTATTAAGAAAATGGATTAAAGAACCGTTATTAAAAAAAGAAATAATTGAAAGAAGGTTACAATCAATTGAATCATTAAATGAAAGTGTGATTACAAGAGAAGAATTAATTACTTTACTTAATGGGGTTTATGATTTAGAACGGTTAATTTCTCGAGTAAATTATGGTAATGCTAATCCACGCGATTTATTGTCTTTAAAACAATCTTTAAAACAAATTCCAGAAATTAAGGAAAAGTTGGCGTTGTTAGATTCTGAATTGTTACAACATTTAGCAAAGTTAGGGGATGTTAAGGAGATTGAGAAGTTAATTGAAGATTCTATCTGTGAAGATGCTCCCATAACTATTCGGGAAGGAAACATTATCAAGGCTGAATTTAATTCAGAATTAGCAGAGTTACAGGATATTAAAAAAAATAGTAAAAAATATTTGCAAGATATTGAAGAGAGAGAGAAACAAAAAACAGGAATTTCTGCACTACGGATAAGTTATAATCGTGTATTTGGATATTTTATCGAAGTTACTAAAAAAAATATTCATCTTGTTCCTGCTCATTATATTCGGAAACAAACAACAGCAAATTCTGAACGATATATTACTGAAGAATTGAAGGTTGAAGAGGAAAAAATTTTAGGTGCTCAAGAAAAAATTCAAGTTATTGAATATGATTTATTTCAAAAAGTAATTAAAAAAATTGCTAAGGGGACTTCTGAAATTCAAGATGTTGCCTTGAAATTAGCCGTATTAGATGTTCTTTGTTCTTTTGCTAAGGTGGGGATGGAAAATAATTATGTAAAACCAGTACTTGTTGATGAAAGAATAATTCAACTAAGAAATTCTCGTCATCCAGTTGTTGAAAAATTAGAAGGAAGTTTTGTAAATAATAATGTTCTTTTTAATGATGGGGAAATGATGATTATTACTGGACCAAACATGTCTGGTAAAAGTACAATCATGCGTCAAGTTGCATTAATTTCTTTAATGGCACAAATAGGATCTTATGTTCCTGCTGATGAGGCAGTTCTTGGAATTGTTGACAGGATTTTTACTCGAGTTGGAGCGTATGATGATCTTTCTTCTGGTCAGAGTACTTTTATGGTTGAGATGAATGAAACTGCTTCAATTTTAAATAATGCAACTAACAGAAGTTTAATTATTTTAGATGAAATTGGGAGGGGTACTTCAACTTTTGATGGGGTTAGTATTGCTTGGAGTGTTGCAGAACACATTTATAATAAGATTAAGGCAAGAACTATGTTTAGTACTCATTATCATGTTATGAACAAACTTTCTGAGAAGTTCTCTAACATTAAAAATTACAATATTGCGGTTAAAGAGAATCACGGGGAAGTAATTTTTTTACATAAATTAATTGAAGGTGGGACTGATCAAAGTTATGGGGTTCATGTTGCTAAACTGGCTGGTTTGCCATATGACGTTTTAGAAAGAGCAAGAGAAATTCAATCTCTTCTTGAGAAAGATGATGAAATGGTAAGAAAAATTAAGGCTAAGAAATTAAAAGAACAAACGAGTTTAAATGGATTTTAGGTTGTCTTTCATTGAATTAAAAATGTCATATAAATTTTCCATGAATTCTTCTAAGCCTTTTTCTTTTCTTAATTTTTCTCTTTGTGATTTAATAAAAGGATCATCAAAATCATAAAACGCTTTTTGAAAAATTATCTTGAACATTGGTTCTTTTAAAATAGGGTTGTCTTTAAGATTGATAATAAAGTGATTCCAATTTTTTGTTAATTCTTCAAATTCTAAAATCTCTTCGTTTTTTAACCATCCTGAAACTGTTTGTTTCTTTCCAGTTTGAAACCCAACGCATTTTTCTTCTGGAAGGACGTGAAGAATTTTTTTCTCTTTAAAAACTCTCCCTAAAGGAAATAGTTTACACCTGATTGGGCGATTCTCATAAATTGTACACTGGTTATCCTCTTTAAATGGGCACGTTGGTCTGTTTTTTATAAAAGTCCTTGGAATGCCTTCGATTTCATTTAACAACAAATATTTTTGATTTAATTCTTTTGTTTTTATGTTTAATTTTTTGCAAATGTTTTTAATGTCAAAAGGATAAAGTTGTATGAATGTGCTGTCACAACATTTTCCGCATTTTTTACATTTGAATTTTAGTACATTATGTAATTCTTTTACTTGTAGTTGATTCATTGTCTTATTGAAAGTATATCTAATATAAAAAGATTTATAAACCATATGCCTTTGTTCTATAATATTAAAAAGAGGAATATTTAGGGTGGATAATATTAAAAACTCAGTTTTTTTGTTGCTTTCTTTAGTGGTAGTGTTCACTGGGTTTGGATTGTTAACAAATTCTTCTAATTCTTTTGATTTATCATTTGGTGAAGGGAATTTTTTAACTGGAGCTTCAATTGGATTACAATCTGAAGAAGGAGAGATTGTTGTTCCTGGAACTACTTCTTTGGGAATTCAAGATTCTTTAGGTATTCAACAAAGTGGCGATACTATTGAAGGTTTTTATGATGATTTTAGTTCTTTTAATAGTTCATTTTATGATAATGTCAGTCTGGGGGGGATAATTCTTACTCCAACTGGATCTTTAATTCAACTTAATGGAACTATTGATAATCAAGAAATTGTGCAAACTGTTCTTTATACGATTGAGAATATCACTTATGATAGTTTTTATCTTTCTGCATTAGTTAATTTAACTAATACTAGCGATACCTTTAATTCTAGTCTTGGAAATGGGACAGATGTTGCTGCTGAAATTGCTATTGGAGTCTTGAACACTTCTGCAATGGAAATGGCCCGGACTACCTGTAATTTAGAATTAAAGGATGGTTCTCTTAAATTAGTGTTTTCTAATTCTACTTATCCGGGTCCAGTTAGCACTGCTGTTGTTAGTTCTTTAGAAGGAACAATAACTTTGATTCATAACACTAGTAGTGGTGTAATTAATTGTACCTTTGGTTCTGATAGTGTCTCTGGAAATGATGCCTCTTTTTCTAATAATACTTTTGGAGTGGGGATTTTAAGTAATTTTGGTTATCAAGGAGAAGCTAATTCTTCAGGAGAATATTTTGCTACTGCGGATGATTTTAATTTAACTTATATTGTTGCAGAAGAAGAATCAATTGATTGGTTAGATACATTTACTGAAGATTTTAGTGGTGCATTAAATGGTTCTTTTTTTACTAATTTTACTCAGAATTTAGATCTTGATGGGTCTAGCGGTGGATTAAGGATGAACATATCATTAATTGCAACTCAAAGTTCTGGAACTGGTATATTCCGAACTTTGCAAAATGTTTCAGATAATGATTTTATTGTTAGCACATTTATCGATGCGACAAATACTTCTTTAACTACTGCTGCTTATTATGAAACAGGTTTGATATTACATAACTCTTCTGCTGTTTCTGATGTTGAGAATGATGTGATGTGTGTTATTGCAAATGAAACTGGTACAGGGGCTTATTTATACTTTTATAATGAGACTTATGGTGGTGATGGTCTTATGAATGTTGCCATCACTGATCTAAGTGGAACTTTAAGTTTAAGTTATAATTCTACTTCAGGGATCTATAATTGTAGTTTTGGTGATCTCTCTTTATCAGGAATAGCCGTTGGTGGTGATGATATTTTTAGTGTTGGTCTATTTGGAACTTTGGGAAATAATGATGCTCCTGCGACTGGTACTTTAGATGTCACTTTTGATGATTGGCAATTTACTAATGGTTCTACTGCCCATGCAGAAGAAGAGCCTGCAGCAAATCCATTGGGTACATTCACTGAAGATTTTGGAGACGGGCTGAATAATTCTTTTTTTATCACTGTTGCATCTAGTTCTGATGTTGCTTTATTCGGGGGTAGTTTAAGAATTAATGGTTCTTTACCAGGGGTTGATGATGCAAGAGAGGGATTTATTTATACCAATCAAACTGTTTCAGACAATGATTTTGTTGTTAGTACTTTTATTAATTTAACTGATAATTCTGTAACTACCAATGCTGCATTTGAAGCTGGTTTAACTTTACATAATCAATCAGATACGAGTGGTTTTTTTACTGATATTATTTGTAGTGTTTTAAACAGTACTGCTGAATCTTACTCTTTAAATTTTTACAATGAAACTTATGATGCAGAAGAATATAAAACAGTTGGAATCACTGATTTGAGTGGTAATTTAAGTTTAACTTATAATTTGACTTCTGGGATTTATAACTGTAGTTTTAGTAACGCCTCTCATACTGGGGTAGCAGTTGGTTTAAGTCCTGAATATAGTGTTGGTCTTTTTGGTACTATCTTTCCTGATTCTCCAGGGGATGCTACTGCTGAATTAGATACCTTATTTGATAATTTTCAATTTACTAATGGTTCTACTGTTCATGCTGAAGAAGAGGGGGGTGCAGACTGTGGTACTGTTAATGAGGATGTAACTTTAACTGGTTCGGTAAGTTCTGTTGGCACTTGTTTTACTGTTAATGTATCTGGTATCACTATTGATTGTGATGATAATGCGGTTTCTTTTGGAACGGGGGATGGTGTCGCTGATGGTATTAACATAAGTGATTTTAACAATGTGACTGTTCAAAATTGTGAAATCTCATACGGCGGTTCTGCTGGGGGAACTGGTGGGCCTGCAATTAGGTTGGACAATTCTAGTAATAATACTATTCAGGGGAGTGATTTAAACATTATTGGTTCTGTGGCAACTAGTTCTGCGTTATATCTTAGTAATTCTGGTGAAAATACTATAGAAGATGTGACAATCTATTCAAATGTGACTGCAGGAGTAATTGTAACAGGTTCTTTTTCAGATGGAAATACTTTTGAGAATAATGAGTTGTACGTAAACACTTCTGGTTTTAGTCTTGATTCTTTTACTTCCGTAACTGCAATAAACAATACCATTGTTGTTGGTGGTACAAACAGTAAGGCTTTTTCACTTGGTAGTACTTCTGCTTCATTTACTTTAACCAATAACACGATCACGCTTAATGATGATTCTGAATATGGTGTTTTCTTTTCATCTACAGATGCTGAAACAATTACTGGAAATGCAATTACAATTAATGGGGACAATTCTTATGGGTATTATCTTGGAACAGGTAGTAGTAGTAATGAGATTATTGGGGGTACTGTCATTATCACTGGAGAAAATAGTTATGGTGGATATACCACTGGATCTACTTTAGGAAATATTTTTGAAAGTGTTAATGTGACTATAACTGGAAATAATTCTTTGGGGTATTATTTTACTGGTGGGACATCTGATGAATTAGATCAGGGTGTAATTATAACGAATGCAACTGCTGCAGATGGAATTCGTATTAATGGAACTAATGAAAAAATTATTTTTGGAACCACCATTACTACATATGGAGATAATTCTAAGGGGATTCATTTAATTAATGCAAATTCAACTGATGTCTCTGGAAATAGTATCACTACTTCTGGTGACAATTCAGAAGGTATTTTTTTAACATTAGAGGGGGAAATTCCCGCTTTAGCAGGTAGGAGTAATAGTAACCTCTTTGGAGAGAACATTATTAGTACCGCTGGAGCGAGTTCAAGTGCAATAAAAACAGATTTGGTTGCGACCAACCATATTTTAAATAATACCATTAGTACAAGTGGTGATTCTTATGGTTTAGAATTTAGTCGTTCTACTGGTTTAAATGTTACTGATGCTAATAATATTAGTACCATTAATAATTCTTTAGCTCTGTTAATTTCTGGTAATGGTGATAGTTTTTATAATCACACAATTGGTTTAACTAATTTGGTTGAAGACTTTCCTATTTTGTATAATTATTCTATAGCCGATACAACTGTTTTACAAGATCTTGATGCTAGTTCAATATACGGGTTTGTTGTTTGTGCTGTTTGTGATAATGTAACTTATTCAAATGTAAACTTTTCTGGTGATGGATTATTGTTACTTTACACTACAAACTCAGTTTTTGAAAATATTCTTATTGAGAAAGATGGTGATCTTGGTTTGCCACTAGTTAACTCTGATAATAATACATTTACCAGTTCTCAAATAAATTTGGAAGATAATTTTGTTGGCCTAGATATTTCTTCAAGTGACAATAACATTTTTGAAAATTTAACTATTACTACAGAGATTGGAACTGCAATTGAAGATGATGGTGCTAATACTAACACACTTATCTTTGGGAATGAGTTTGGAGAGATAAATTGGACTTCAGGAGATTTGACTTCTAGCATATACAACTTGAGTATAAACAACACAATTCATTTGGTGAATAATACCGTTGGGTTAATTGACGATTCTGATTTTGGAAATTTAAATGGGTCTGCAACAATTAAAATTAAACAATTAACTGCAGGTGTAACACCTTACTTATTGAAAGACGGAATCCGTTGCGATAATTCTGATATCTGTAATATTACTTCTTATGCTGGCGGAGTTTTAACGGCGGATGTTGCAAGTTTTAGTAATTATAGCACTGAAGAGATAGAATTTATTAATTGTTCAAACAATGTTGCTGCTAATATTACTTTAAATCAAAATCTAAATTCAACTGGGACTTGTTTTACAGTTACAGGAGATAATGTTACTATTGATTGTGCTGGTTACACTATAACTTATGGTACTGGGGACGGTGCGAATGATTATGGTGTCTTAACTAACTCTGTTCGTTCTACTGTGAAAAATTGTATTATCAACGAAAGTATTGGATCAAATTATCAAACACGGCATGCAGTATTTTTTAATAATACTGGTATTAATGGGGTTGGAACCATCTTTAATAATACAATCACAACACATTGGGGAACAGGAGTTAAATTATATGGTCAAGAACTAACGGTTGTTGAAAACAATACTATTTTCTGTCCTGAAAGTTGTATTGGTATTGATGTCGATTTTTCTGATAATGGCCAAATTACTGGGAATAATGTTACTTCTACAAACTGGTATGGTATTCAAGTAAAATCTTCTTCTACTGGGAATGTATTATCAAATAATTATTTAGTTGCGGGAAGTAATTCAATAAATGATTTTTCTGCTGGGCAAAATAGTTTAATTTATAACAATGCATTTGGGGAAATTGTTTGGACAGATACTACTTTCCTTAATGAAATGGATGTTGTAGGGGATATTGGACATGGTTTAAATTTATTTATTGGAGATAATGTGGCTTCACTTGCAACTTCTGCATTTATTGGTTCTTCAATTAACTCTAGTGCTAATATCACACTTTATGGTTTAATTTATAATAGTGTGGATCAAGTTGTATCTAATCCAGGATATTTTACTGATAGTGATACTTTATTAGGAGCAGGAAGTAATTGTAATGGAACCACTTGTGAAATTTTAGATTATAATAGTTCAACTGGAACATTAAATTTTAATACCACTATTCTTGGTAGTTTCGCAGGTTATTTAACTGGAGAAATAATTGGTAATCCTGTCCCTTCTTTAACATCAGTAACGATTGCACCTCCAAGTCCAACTGTTAATTTTGATTTAGGCTTAACTCCAATTGTTAACAGTACTGGAGCAACTGCAGCCTGGGCACAGCCAGTTTGTAATTGGCAAAATAATAAAACCGGATCTTTAGTAAGTGATGAATTAATTAATCTTGTTTTCCATAACAATTCTGGAACATTATTAGATTTAAGTGAGAATGGATTTAATGGTTCTATTGCAGGGAGTCTAGAATTAAATAGTAATATTAATATGAACGGAAGTTTATACTTTAATGAAACAGACCATGTTAACATTACTAATTTTGATAACATTAATTTGAGTAATCCTAGCTCCTTTACACTTGCAATCTCTTTTGATCCTGATGATAATTTTAACACCAGTGGTAATTCTAATTTACTTGGTCTTGCAACTGCAGTAGATAATTATTTTGGTTTTAATTTTGATAGCTTAAACAGGTCTGGTATTGTTTGGACCAATTCTAGTGGTGGCGGGGTTGAACTTCAACCATCATCTGGTTTGAATTTTAGTGATGGACCATTTATATTATACTTTGTATACAATGATTCAAATGGGAATGCTAGTTTATACATTGATGGGGTATTAGAAGATTCAATTGAGTTAGGTGAATCAACTGCAATGGATGTAGTTTCATCAACTATGGGAATTGGTTCGCTTGCATCACTTTCAGCAGATCCTACTGATTATAATTATAGTGGGGACGTTGGTGGATTTAAATTTTGGAACAGATCTTTATCTACTGAACAAATTGTTGGAAGTAGTGGTAATATAGATTTATTCATCCAAAACACGTTAATTCAGTCAGAAGAGACTTCTCTTGGAGAACAGTGGGCAGGATCTTGTTTTATTTTTAATAATTTAGGATATCTTAATGAAACAGCAGTAGAAAGTAGTACTGTAACAATTAGTGTTGCAGATGATTCTCCAGTAGTTGGTCTAATAAGTCCTGCAGAGAGTTACTTTAATGATTCTGTAGAAACCATTAACCTTACTTTTGAATGTAATATTACAGATGATAATGCATTAACAAATGTTTCTTTATACATTACCAATTCAAGTGACAAATTATTTGCATTAAATCAAACAACTAATATTGGGGGAGTAACAAATAGCTCTTCTTGGATATTAGAACTAGGTGTTGGAGATTATACTTGGAATTGTCTTGCTTACGATAATGCATCTCAGCTAAATTGGGCATCTAACAGAACTATTACTTTAAACTATACAGATAATGCTCCTTATTGGAGTTCTAACACTACAGGAATTCAAAGTAAATATGATCCTATTCTATTAAATTATTTTAATATTACCTGGGGAGATGAAACTGGTGTAGATACGGTATACTTTGAATCTAATTATTCTGGAACTGCGGTCAATTATACGATGAACAATATTACTACAAGTGTTTACAATTATTCTGTGGTTTTACCTGCAGGAACCTTTTACTGGAAGTCTTATGCAAATGATTCTTCTGGGCAGTTGAATTCTAGTAGTCAGTGGACATTTACACTTGATCAGAATAGTGGTCTATGTGATATGAAATTCAATGTTTCTTCACCAATAAATTATTCTCAAACAGTTTTAGCTTATACCAATTGTGGAAGTGATTTTACTTTATACAGAAATGGAACAGTAATATCTAATAATTCTGTACACTCTTTAGGTGTAGGATCTTACAATTTTACTGTTATAAGAGCTGACCAAAGTAATTATTCTAAAGTTGAGTCAGAAGGAATAGTTGTTGTTAATCAAGTTAATAGTAATGTTGCATTAGTTCTTTCAGAACTCACAGAAAATATTTCTATTAATGTAGGTGCAACTATTAATCTTAATTGTTCTGCAGATTCTTTAGAAGCACCAATCTATTTATACGCTGATGGAATCTTAATTAATTCAGGGACTAGTCCAATCGGAAATTCTACAAATTATGGAGATATTGGATTGTTTAATGTTACTTGTTCTTATACAGCATCTCAGAATTATTCGGCAAGTTCAGAAACGTATTGGATTACTGTTGAAGATGTTATTGCACCTTCTTTCACTGAAAGTCCCGGAACACAAACTATAGAATATGGTTCTGCTTTTGTTATGCAAATAAATGTGACGGATAATGTTGCTGTTGCAAATTATACCATTGATGATGGTAATTTTACAATTAACAATTCAGGTTATTTACAAAATGATACTTTATTAGCTTTAGGAACTTATGAGTTGAATATTACTGCGAATGACACTTCAGGAAATGTTAATTCAATTGTTTTTAATGTGACCGTACAAGATACAACTGTTCCATCTTTTACTCAAAACCCAAGTGGTTCTATATTAGAGCTTGGTTCAGCTTATGCTATTCAAGTAAATGTGACTGATAATGTTGCCGTAGATAATTATTCTGTAGGTAATAGTAGTTTTACAATTAATGATAGTGGTTACTTACAAAATGTGACTGCTTTAGAAATTGCTGTTTATGAATTAAACGTAACTGTTAATGATACTTCAAGTAATGAAAATTCTGTTGTTTTCAATGTGACTATACAAGATACTAATACTCCAACAATTACTTCAATTGTTAATACTACACTTGACAATGAAACTGCTTTAGGAGTACAATTTGCTGCAACTGATTTAGGTGGTGTAGATTCTTGGTTTATTAATGATACAACTAATTTCCAAATTAATAGTACTGGATATTTAACTAATAATACCGCATTAATCATTCAGGAATATTGGTTAAACATTACTGTTAATGATACCTCAGGTAATGAGGAGAGTGAAATCATTTTTGTTAATGTTACTGCGGCAGTTCCAATCTTTATTACTTTAGTTTCTCCTGCAAATAATTATGCAAATGGAACCTCACCTGTTAATATAACCTTTAATTGTAATGTTACTGCGGGAAATAGTTTAGAGAATATGACTCTTTATGTTTGGAATACAACTGTAGAATATGCAACAAATTTTACAAATGTAAGTGGAACAACTAACGAAACTTCTGCAATCATTGAATTAGTTGAGGAAACTTATTATTGGAATTGTTTAGTTTATGATAACGAATCTGATTCAAATTGGGCAAGTTCAAATAGAACTTTGACAATTGATGAAACTAGTCCTATTGTAAGTTTGAGTTCTCCTACAGAAAGTAGTGGTTCAGTCGTTAACCAAGCATATGTTATTGCAAATGTGACAATTACTGAAAGTAACTTTGCAAATTTAACTTATTACTTATACAATAGTACTGGCGGTTTAGAAAGTGATACTACTTTAACTTCCACACCATACAATACTACTTTTACTAGTTTAAGTGACGGGTTGTATTATTACAATGCAACAGTTTGTGATATTGCAAATAATTGTGGTAGTACTACAACTTACAACATTACTTTAGATACTACTTATCCAGCAATTTCATATGTTAGTCCAACAACCAGCACAGGAAACTATTCACAAGATTATATTGAAATTAATGTTACAGCTAGTGACGATAATTTAGATACAATAAATATCTGGTTATATAAAACTGGTGGATCTTTAGTACAAAGTAAGGTTTCTGGAACTTCCCCTTATTTCTTTAATTTTACTGCTTTGCCTGATGAGACTTATTACTTAAATGTAACTGTAAATGATACTGTTGGATTGACGAATCAGACTAGTACTTATACAATAATTTTAGATACTACAAAACCAAGTGTGACCGCATTATTACCCTCAGAAAATACTACTTATAGAACAGGAATTAGTACTCAATTAAGTGCAAATGTTACAGATGCAATATTAAGTGTTGATACTGTAAGTGCTAGTGTAATATATCCAAATGGATCAAGTTCTTTAGTTACATTAAATCAAATTGATTCTACTGATCAATATAACAATAGTTTTACCATACCTTCTTCATTAAATGGCAGGTATAACATTACATTTATTGCTAATGATACTGTAAATAACATTAACAATGCAGAAACAACTTATTTTAATGC
>Ga0233431_1002451_pt1 | contig 25918 bp, 24 predicted proteins | sample SI_118_April2016_FD_179867 | JGI IMG/M metagenome (GOLD analysis project Ga0233431, IMG submission 179867) | Seawater microbial communities from Saanich Inlet, British Columbia, Canada - SI_118_April2016_200_MG | ecosystem: Environmental > Aquatic > Marine > Inlet | place: Canada: British...
TGGTGGGCTAGATGGAGAGTCTTTTAACCCAGATGAGGAAGCGGAGGGTGAGCTAGGGTTAAATGGATCGGCGTTTACCATGTTTGTTTTTTTCTCAAGTTGTGAGTATTTGCACAACCAACAACGGGTCGAAAATTACTCGACTTAATCAGCATACAAGGATTTAAACTGGACAGTCAATAGGGTAAAACTAGGTCAGTTTAGACTCTAGGATGGCTTTAACTCCAACTAATTGTCTGCCACTCAACACTTCAAGTGAAGCTCCACCACCTGTAGAGATCATAGAAATATTTGGGGTGAGCTTGAAATGGTCTAGAGCAGAGATGGTGTCGCCTCCACCCAGTACACTATATATAGAGCTGTTTTGGGAAATAGCTTGGGCGATGCTTTTTGTGCCAGTACTAAACAAGGGATTTTCCCAGACACCCATGGGTCCGTTCCAAAACACAGTTTTGGCAGTTTCTAGAACTTTTTGGTAAAGACTGATGGTCTTGGGCCCAATATCACCAAATGTTAACTCAACGTTTTCTGGTTTGTCTTTCATATCATGGGTTAGATCTACAACTTGTAATTGTTTTTTGTCTTGCGTCTTAAGACTGGGTCCAGCTAGGGCATCAATGGGGTAGAGAATCTTGGGTAGGGGTAAGTAGCCATCTATCAGTAATTTATCTGTTTTGTGAGCGTCTATTAGTTTATGGGCTAGCTTGATGTAGTCTCGACCTTTGGTTTGTCCAGACTCTTCTACTAGTGATCTATAGATTTCTAGCCCCTCTGCCTTGAGAAAGTCGTTGGCCACCACTCCGCCTAGTAAAACAATATCTGATATCTTGGCTAAATGGCGTATAGCTGCGACTTTATCTTTGATTTTTGCTCCACCAACTATAGTTACAAAAGGTCTTTTTGGATCTTGAAGTAGTTTTTTTAATGACTCTAGTTCTTTAATTAAGTTAAATCCAGCATAGCTAGGCAGATATTTGGGTAGACTAACAATGGAAGCATGGGAGCGGTGACTGTTGGCAAATGCTTCATTGATAAAGATGCCACCTAGCTTGGCTATCTTTTGGGCAAAAGCTGGCTGATTGTCTTTTTCTGCAGACTCGAACCGGAGATTTTCAAGTAGCAATACTTCTCCAGGATTTAGACTTTCTACAGCTTGAGTTGTTTTTGATCCTAGTACTTGGTCACAAAATTGGCAGTCAATGTTTAGTTTTTGGGTCAGGTATTTGGCAACTGGAGCTAGGGATAGATGTTTGTCCTGATTGTTTTTTGGTCGACCTAGATGGGAGATAAGTACGATCTTGGCACTGTGTTGCTTGAGAAAGTTTATTGTCTCCAGGGATGCTGTTAACCGTCTATCATCTGCCACTACTATATTATTACCTTGTTTGGCTAAAGGGACATTTAAATCAACTCGGACAATGACGGTTTTGTTTTTTACAGCTTGAGCAGTGACTACTTTTGGGAGTGGGGTGGAGTTGTTAGTTCTCATCAAGATTGATACTACCACATTTGTCATTCTCGCCTCCAACGAAGTTGAGGCGGAGCGGGGGAGGATGACAGTGGGAGGGTTAACTCAAAGCTAGGATGAGAGAGCAATAAAGACCAAACTCTCTCAAGAAAAAAGTACTGTTTGTGATATACTACCTGCCACACTCTCGAAAGGAGACAAACATGTTATGTCAAGTAGTGATACAAAAACAATAAAAAAATCTTCAAAGGCTAAAGCCGAGGAAAAAGCTCCAGCTAAAAAGGTAGCCAAAAAAGAAGAAGTCAAAGTTACACCTAAACCAAAAGACGAAGTCAAAGAAAAATCTTTGCCTAAGAAAGCTACAGAAAAAAAAGTAGTTAAATCAAAAGCAACCAAAGTAGAACCAAAATCTCCATCAGAAGAAACCACGTCAAACGTGGCTAAAGAAACCAGTTCAAAAGTGGAAAGTGTGGTTAAAAAAGAAACAAAAACCACGCCTGACGTGGCTAAATCAAAAGTAGCTAAACCTGATTCTCCCAAAACCATGGCAGATCTCATGAGTAGGTTTGAGGACAAGATAGTCGTACCCAAACGGGGCAATGTGATTACCGGTGTAGTGACCGAAGTGGGTAAGAAAATGCTCCAGGTAGACATTGGTTCAAAAACAGAAGGTATTGTGGCAGACAAAGAGTTTGCTTTAGCTCGTGACTACATCATGGAGCTTGAACAGGGTCAAACAATTGATGTTCTAGTAGTGTCCGAGGAAAATAATCAAGGTCAAGTCATGCTGTCTCTCAAGAGGGCAGCTTTAGATTCTAAATGGGATTACTTCCAAGATGCACTGGACAAAAATAAGATTTTGGAAGCCAAGGGTCTGGAAGTTAACAAAGGCGGAATGATCGCTGTGGTGAATGGAGTGCGAGGTTTTGTGCCTTCCAGTCAGTTTGGAAAAGCTCTAGTTGGTAAGTTTGGAGAGCTTAAAGGTCAAGAATTTAAAGTGCGAGCAATCGAGGTAGACAGAGAAAAGAATCGTCTGATTTTTTCTGAGCGTCATGTATCCGAAGCCGACGAACTGGCCAATAAAGAAAAAGCTCTCAAATCCGTCAAGGTAGGGGGAGTTTACGAAGGCGTTGTATCTGGAGTCATGCACTTCGGACTATTTGTGACTGTAGAGATTTTAGTTAAAGATGAAACCATTGGTCATGTTGAAGGATTGGTGCATATCTCAGAGATTAGCTGGGAGAAAGTGTCTCATCCTAGGGATTACCACAAAGTTGGCGACAGAACTAAGGTTAAGGTGCTAGGTATAGATGAGAAGACAGATAAGCTCAATTTATCTATCAAACAGTTATCAGATGATCCTTGGACAGGTATTGAGGAAAGATATCAGGCTGGTACAACCCTGACAGGTACAGTTTCCAGGGTAGAAAACTTTGGAGTGTTTGTAAATGTGGAAGAGGGCATAGACGGTCTAATTCATTCAAGCAAGCTGCAAACTGGTCAAACTCTAGAAAAAGGTGAGACAATTACTGTTCACGTAGAGAGTGTTTCCAGCGAACAAAAACGCATGAGCTTGAGTCTAGTTATGACCGAGTTACCAGTAGAATACCGCTAATCTATATCTAAAAACACAGGTTTGTCCAGGATGCTCATTTTCCAGGCGTGGTATAATAGACCTTCTTGCAATAATAATGGAGATAACATATGGCTAAACAACGCATGATCGTCACAGATGATCAACTTCTGATAGACATGGACCTGTTATTTAACGCTATTCGTGAAGCAGGCGGTGACTGGGAAAAGGTAGAGCGAGACATGGCTGCCTACTTGAACGCTGTCAACAACATGGCAAAATCTGCTTAAAATTAAAAGCTTGCATTTGTAATTACTTGTTTTATTTCTGAAGGGATTTACTATGACTCCAAAACCAAACTCAAAGGATAAAGATTTGATTCCAGAAGTTAAAAACTATTTTGTTTTAACTTGCGGGGATGAGGGAGTACAGATTAACGTAGGCCAAAGAATATCTTTAGTTGGAGCTGGAGTGAATCTAGAACATGCCGACAAAGTCATCAAAGCTCTTAAAAAACTTTTTGGAGATTTAAGAATTGCCGCTTCTGGAGAGAATGACTGGGTTAAGCAACAGTTCAAGATGGATGACTGGGCACAAACCGATGCTACAGCCCAACAACAAACAGAAGCTTTGGCAGATGAAAATGGACTGATGTACGCCGGCTTTTTACCTTTTACAGACCCCAGACAGCTCAAGCATGATATTAAAGGTCACATGGTTCGTCCTAAAAATGTTCATGTGGCTAATAAAATTTGTTTTACCCTGGGTGGTGGCGAGCAGACATACAACTTGGGTCAATACCAAGTTAGTGCCGAGTGGTTACATCTAGTAGACAAAAAAATTGCCAAGCAATTGATCCAGACTCAACTCAAATTTTACACCAAAGTCAGTGGGTTGAAGAAACTGGAAGTGGTGATTGAAGAAGAGGGAGAATTAGACGAAAAAATCATTGCCAAGAATAAGAAGATTTTGGAAAAGATAATTTAAGAAATATTTAATCATTCTCATTTCTCGTGTCATCCTCGCATTTGACTGTCGTTATTGTCATCCTCGCATTTGACTGTCGTTATTGTCATCCTCGAACGACCCGCCTCCGCCAGCTGGCGGATGGCGGGGAGTATCGGGGATCCAGTGGTTTCGTTGTTAATCCTGGATTCCCCCCGCCTCCGCCAGCTGGCGGAGGCGGGGGAGAATGACAAAACATATGATCCAGCTGTCATAACAAATAGTTATACTCAGATCTTTTTGAAGCTTTTCAAGCTTTTTACAACTCAGCGAAACTCTTTGTATAGCCACTTTTTTGCGATTAAATTTAAAGTATATCTTTACAGAGCATTTGCTATGGGATAGGATTTTGGTATGGCTTTTAATTCAAGTGGGTTTGAGCTTACTGATTGGAAAACAAAAACTAATGTTGAGGGTGCTGTAGCTAAAGGAAAACTTTCAAGAAGGTCTTTACTAAAACTGATTGGTTTAGGTAGTTTGGTTGGGGTTGGTGGTTATTTTGGAATAAAAAGTCAAGAATCACCTCCGCCTCCAGCTCCAAAAACTCTTGCAGAGTGGTTAATTCAAAACAAACCAGAAGATTTGGGACCCACCACGCAACTACAAGTGACAAAAAAAACTTCTTTATTACACCATCCTTTTGATGAGACGAGTACAGATAGAGGTAATCCAGCTACTTGTGAACTACCCGTGGGTACGGTATTAATTGTGGCTGAACCTCATCCAAAATTAAAGACGGTTTATCATAATCATTGTGTCAGAGTGAGACTACATACAGACATGCAACAATACGGTTGGGTTAAGGGCGAAGATGCTACACCCCCTTTACTAGATTTTGATGAGTCTATTGTCTCAGATGTTTCTTCAAAGTAATCATCCGCCTGGATCCCCGTTGCTCGCTTTGCTCGCACGAGGATGACAATTGAAGATATATTAAGTGTAAAGGTTTAATATATATTAGATCTCCTGCATACAATTCTAATTGTTGCATCTTGACTTAAAATGCCTTATAATCCTCCTTCTGTTCGGGAAATGATATTAGCGCCACACTTGGTGTAGCTCTAATCCCTCGCCCTTTCAACCTAATAAAGATAACAATCTGCCCATTGCTAACCTACTGGGCCCTTAGCTCAGTTGGCTAGAGCGCCACATTTGCAATGTGGAGGTCAAGGGTTCGAGCCCCTTAGGGTCCACCAGAGGTAACTAGCAGAGGCGACAAGTTATCAGAAGAGAGATAGATCTTGCAGTTGCTCATGAATTTCGTGAACAACTTCTTGGACTATGTCCATGCTCATTAACAAGTGAAGAACAACAACATTAAAGTTGTCAGTACAATCAATTAACTGAAATTAATGAATTTTTAAACTAACGCAGATAGTGGATGCCTTGGCTTGTTTGGCCGAAGAAGGACGTTAACTCCACGAAAGTCGTCGGGGAGCCGAGAAAAGGCGCTTGATCCGGCGGTATCCGAATAGGGTAACCTCGTCCCGTGAAAGCGGGATGGCCCAGTCTTTATGGCTGGGGGGAAAGTCGGGGAACTGAAATATCTAAGTACCCGGAAGAAAATAAATCGAATGAGATTCCCTTAGTAAGCGACGAGCGAACAGGGAACAGCCTAAACCAGAATTTATTCTGGGGTTGCAGGACCTCAATATTGGACTGAATCAATCTAGCAGAGCACCATGGAATTGGTGGCCAAAGAGCGTGAAAGCCGTGTATGCGAAAGATTGACTCTACCATAGAGTGTTCCTAAGTAGGTTGGGAGACGGCAAACTCCCTTCTGAATCTGGGGTGACCACACTCCAAGGCTAAATACCAAACAAGACCGATAGCGAACGAGTACCGTGAGGGAAAGGTAAAAAGAAGGGTGGAAGACCCAGTGAAATAGATCCTGAAACTATCTGCTAACAATCAGAGAAAGTCCCAATTTATTGGGATGATCTCGTGCCTATTGAAGAATGAGCCGGCGAGTAATTGTGTGTTGCAGGTTAATCCCTTCCGGGGAGTAGCCAAAGTGAAAGCGAGCCTGAATAGGGCGAACGTATGTAGCACATGATTGACCCGAAACCGGGTGAGCTAACCATGGCCAGGGTGAAATTTCGATAATACGAAATGAAAGCCCGAACCGGTGTATGCTGCAAGATGCTCGGATGAGCTGTGGTTAGAGGTAATATGCCAATCGAACCCGGAGATAGCTGGTTCTCCCTGAAATATATTTAGGTATAGGGTCAGGTTAAGTTGGAGGGGGGTAGAGCACTGATCGGGTGTTTGGGGCGAAAGCTTCAGCACCTAGTCAAACTCCGAATACCCTTCAATGTTCCCTGGCACTCAGCATCTGGGAGCTAAGTTCCAGAAGCAAAAGGAAAACAAACCAGACTCACAGCTAAGGTCTCAAATATTCATTTAGTGGTAAAGGAAGTGTTATTCCTAAGACACCTAGGAGGTCGGCTCAGAAGCAGCCATCCTTTAAAGAAAGCGTAACAGCTCACTAGCCGTAGGAATAATGCGCCGAAAATATAACGAGGCTCAAATGAATAACCGAAGCTTGAGGTTGTCACTATTTATAGTGGCAGCGGTAAGGGAGCGTTCTGTGTGCAGTGAAGGCAGCCCGTGAGGAGCTGTTGGAGCGATCAGAAGTGAGAATGCCGGCATGAGTAACGCAATTGGGGTGAGAATCCCCGACTCCGAATGACCAAGGTTTCCGCACCCACGTTCGTCGTGTGCGGGTTAGGCGACCCTAAGGTGAGCCCTGTGTAGTGCAGGGGTAGCCGATGGATTACCGGTTAATATTCCGGTCCTTGGTACATTTCGTTTGACCTGGGGAGGGACGGTGTTGGATAACTTATCAGGCAGGGTGAATCTGCCTGCAAAGCACTAAAGCAGTTATGGTAGGCAAATCCGCCATAGCGTTTATCTGAAGTGTGATAGAGCTTTTGACCCTTCGGGGAATGAGGTTATAAGTGATTTCAACGTCCTGGAAAAGCTTCGCAGGAAGAAATGTATCAAATCGTACCAAGATCCGACACAGGTGGTCAGGTCGAGTAGACTAAGGAGCGCGAGAGAAAATAGTTTAAGGAATTCGGCAAAATAGCTGGGCGTAATTTCGAGAGATGCCCTTCCTACCAAGGCGCAAGCTAAGGTAGGACACAGCAAAAGAGATGGGATGGACTGTTTACCAAAAACACAGGTCTGTGCAAACTCGCAAGAGGAAGTATACGGGCTGAAGCCTGACCGGTGCCAGAAGGTTAACTGCGCGGGTTGATTTAGATTTATCTAGATCGGCTTGCAAATGAAGCCCTGGTGAACGTCAGCAATAACTATAATTGTTCTAAGGTAGCGAAGTTCCTCGACAGGGGACCTTAAAAGACAGTAGTTTTTTAAGGAAAACCTGGCTGTATGCTGGAATATCTGTGTATCTTGAGCTAGTTGAGTTTGGGTAGTATTCGGGTTATAGTGGACTAGTGCCACTTGACCAAACTGCCTCAAATTTAACTGAAAATGCTTCAAGTGCAGACAATCAGCAGGAAACAAGAGATTTGAGCTGTTTTTATGTAACTGGCTTTTGTTGTGGAGAAATTTCTGTATCGATCATCCGTGCCAAATCAAAAACACGATTCGGATACAAGTATTATCCAGATATTACTATAAGTAATATCGAAATAAGCTTGCTTAAAAGAATCAATTTTATGATTGGTAATGATCAAGGAATAATAAGCAGAATTAAAGGAGGATATAATCTCTCTTTTAGAGGGAAGAGAAAGGTCAAACTAGTTTTGTCTTTTTTCACAAAATATCCACCTTTGGCAGGTGATTTAGTTTTAAATCGTTTGTCATTAATTAATACTGCGATATTTATTCTAGAAAGTCGTACTACTAGGAGTTGGACTCCACATCAAATTAGGCAATTAGAATCATTAAGATTCTGGTTGCGAAATATTAAACAGCAAGGAAAACCTATATTTATATACCCACAGAAAACACTTTTTGAATCAAGAGTTGGTCATTTTTTGGCCGGCATATTAGATGCAGAAGGATCAGTGGGTATGAAGAAGAGTGGTGATCATTATCAGCCTTTTATAGCTTTAGCTATGAAGGATAAAAAGATTGTTGATTTATTTCAACAGTTTTGCAATTCTGGAAAGGTTAGATATCGTTCTAGAGATGGAACTTATCACTTTGAAATTGGTAGCATTGAAAAGGTTAAACAAATATTAAATCAATTTTTGATTCAATATCCTTTTCAATTATCCAAAATGAAGTATAGGGTAGATCAAGTCTTAAGGATCCTCAACGACTACACGCCAGGCACTCCAATTAAAGTTTTGGAGTGATGATATAGTCTGAGCTGCATGGCGACATGCAGATCTTGTTAGAAATAGCAAGGCGCCTAATATCAGAAAAAAGAATTAGGTAGGTAACCGAAAGGTGAAAGTAACACACTGTGTCGCTTAATTGGCGACCCGCACGAAAGGTTTAACCAGTCCCATACTGTCTTGAACTATTACTCGGTGAAATTGAGATGGCCGTGAAGACGCGGCCTACTGACGGCAGGACAAAAAGACCCCATAGAGCTTTACTACAACTTGGCACTGATGGTTTAAATGAAATTGTTTAGTATAGGTGGGAGATTACCTCATTTTTGATGTAATCGCCAGTGAAATACCACTCGTTTTATCTAGATTATCTAACCCGACCTGTCTGCAAACGGCAGGGGGAACACTGTCTGGTAGGTAGTTTAACTGGGGAGGTTGCTTGCTAAAGAGTAACGCAAGCGCGCAATGGTACTCTTATCCCGGATGGAAATCGGGATGTACGTGCAATGGCATAAGAGTGCTTAACTGTGAGGCATACAAGCCGAGCAGATGCGAAAGCAGGTCATAGTGATCCACGTGCGTTTTGTGGAAGACGCCGTGCTTATCGGATAAAAGCTACCTTGGGGATAACAGAGTCATCGCGCCTAAGCGTCCCTAGCGTCGGCGCGGATTGCTACCTCGATGTCGGCTCAAATTGGGCCCCTTTCGAAGTAATTTGAAAGGAAAAAATTGGCTAATAACGGTGAAGCCCTCATTGATTTCGTATTTTATTCGCTTTAAACTTAGAATACATATAAATCAACGGGTAATACCGTGGGAAGTCGAGGAGAAGATGTCATTTTATGACGAAACTCCTTTGACCCCGTAACGACTGATTCCCCACCATTGGTGAGGGATGAGATATGAACCGCTTGATAAATTTATTTATCAATAAAAAGAGTTCATATCATACGCCGAACCCCAACTCGACGAAGTTGGGTGATGATATAGTCTGCACTGCTAGAAATAGTAGATTTATTGTGCATCGCATCCTGGGGCTGAAGAAGGTCCCAAGGGTTAGTCTGTTCGCCTATTAAAGCGGTACGCGAGCTGGGTTCAGACCGTCGTGAGACAGGTCGGCCTCTATCCGCCGTCAGCGTTAGAAGTTTGAGAGATTTCGCCACTAGTACGAGAGGACCGTGGTGAGGTAATCCCTAGTGTTCCTGTTGTCGCTGTCAAGCGCACTGCAGGGTAGCTACATTACTGTTGGATAACCGCTGAAAGCATCTAAGCGGGAAGCCACACTCAAGATTAAACTTCTCCATATAGACTCGTGGGAGACTACCACGTTGATAGGTCGTCGGTGTAAGCCTGGAGACAGGTTCAGCCTAACGATACTAATAGTCAATCGAAAAAATTCATAAATTAAAACTTTAATGTTAAGCGTCCCAACTAGATCGGTCTGATTTTAATCAGCTCGATTTGGATGGGGCAGTTCTTCACTTATTCATGAGCATAGAGTAGTCTATAGCACATTGATTAACATATTTACGCTAAGAGCGTCATGTTCTGGTCTCCAGAGCGGGGTGGAACCAACTCTTCCCTTCCCGAACAGAGTCTTGAAACGCCCCAGCGCCAACAATACTGCATTCTTTGGATGTGGGACGATAGGTCGAGGCCAGAACTTGACGCTTTTTTATTTGACCTAATGCGAAATTAGGGAAACGAGTAATTACAGTGTCTTTTTAGAGTTAATTACTTAACTACACTACCATCTGGTATTTGTTGCTGGGGATGGAGTAGAACAGGCTTGCCATCTACATCTGCTGCCAGCATCATGCCCTGACTCTCGTATCCCCGTAATTTGCGAGGTTGAAGATTAACTAGAATTGGTACCTGTTTTCCAACTAAGTCTTCTGGTGTGGGGAAAAACTCTGCAATTCCCGCCATGATTTGTCTGTTTTCTTCACCTAAATTAACTTCAAGCTTTATCAACTTATCTGCTTCTGGAACTTTTACTGCAGATGTAATTGTGCCAATTTTTATTTCAAGTTTAGCAAAATCATCGTAAGTAATAGTCATAGTTTTTCTCCTGTATTAATGGGACTAATTATTTGAGTATTGTAACTGACTATTAACTAAAACTCTTCGGCTGTTTGGAGTTCACCTGCAATCCAGTAACTCCAGACACCAGCAATGATAAAGAAGAGACCGCCTAGAATAAGTGCCAGAGTGGTGCTGACAGAGCCAGAGACAGGCACCCCGCTAGTTGTAGAGGGAGTTGAAGATCTAGTTGCTACACCTCCTTTGGTAGTGCCAGATTCGGTTGCCGTTGCACTACCAGAAGCTGTGGCAGAATCACTGGCTGTTGCACTATCTGTAGCAGACTCTTCACCTCCATCAGGGTATGGATTTTCTGTACCGTAAGAAACGGGAGTAGGGGTAGGATTGGCTTGAGCCAGTTGTGCACTAGTATCAGGGTCTACGGTGAAAGTTACTACTTTGGTGACCTCTTCACCAGAGTCTGGATCTGTGTAAGTATACTCGACAGTGTGTTCACCAGGTTCTAGCTCCGAACCTAGCTCTTGAAGGTCTAAGGTAAAGTTGCCACTAGCATCGGCCGTGACTTCTTGTTCAATCTGGGTGTCGGAGTTGACGGTGATCTTAACTGTCATATCGGCCGGTACTTTTCCGACAATTTTGGGCTTGGTGTTGGCAACAGTTTGATGAGTGGATATTTCTAGATCTATTGTTCGCACTTCACTATCTGTTTCCTCAAGCAAATCTCCCAAACCGCCAGCTTCTATGGTGGGGGTTGGAGTGGGAGAAAGGGCAGTAATTTCGTGATCGCCTTCTTCTGCTTCTGCAGGAGGATGGCTACTGGATGGGGTAGGTTCAAGTGAAGGGCTGGGAGTTATTGAAACTGGAGAAGGGGTACCCGAAGTTTCTAATGGAGGGGCGTCTGTTGTTTCTGGTGACTTGGATGGACTAGGGATTGTTGGTGGTAGGTCGGATAGAGCTTGTGATGGGTCTGTAGCAGTAGAACTGTCCGCCACCATTTGTTTATTCTCACCCAAAGTGATACTGGCTCCAGACTCAAACTCACCCACTGTAGTTTCTATCAGGCTAGTTTGGCCGGAGATCATGTCTTGGAGAGTGACTAAGAGTATCGCTTCTGGAGTGATTTGAGCGTAGCTCAAATCACTAATCTGCCTGGCACTGGATAAAGGAATAGCCCAGCTACCAGATTCTTTAACTAAAGAAGACATCTCTTGAGATCCTTCTAGTTTGGCATAAACAATGGCTCCATTGGCTGGAACTCCTCCTTGAGTGACAACACTGCCATAGATTGTTTTGGCACTTGCAGCCACTCCACCTCGTTTGGCTGTTTTGACAGTGTAAGGTTGTTTATCTTCATCTTGATAATGAGTGCCAGATCCAGAACCAAGTATAAAGTAGTAAGTCGTGTCATCTTTTAATCCAGTCACGGTGACGTGATGAAGCCTAAAATCTTCAACACTGCCGCGGATTTGATCTCTGTCGTCTCCAGTTCTTTCTTTATAATTTCCAGTTTTATCACCGTACTTCACAAATCCAGGCACAGCTTCTTGAGTCATGAAAGTAACAGTAAAGCTTCTCTCGGTAATATTGGTGATCTTAACTTGTTGGGGAGTAGTTTCTGGTGTAGCTCTAGGGGAGAAAACACCCGTACCCTGACCAAAGATCATTGTTCCGGCAATTAGTCCGGCAGCCAGTACCACCAGACCTACGATAGTAGGAATGCGTTTTTGCCAGACCGATGATTTAAATTTAAATGTTAGTTTTTTCATCAAATAACCTAACCCCGATATTTAGGGGCTGTCTCTACTCTAATTAATCCTGTTCAAGAATACAACGCGAAGAAAAACCGTAAAGCTAGTCAGAAAATACTCATTTCTTATCTCACTACAAGTTTGTAGGTTGGGAAGAAGGAGTAGACGTAGGGGAGTTTTGATTTTCGTCAAGCAAATTTGGTTGAGGAGTAGGTGTATTTTTTGCTGGCTGAGTAAAGACAGTTTCATCCATATCGATAGTAATCACTTTTTCTATATTGGTTCGTTTATCTAAGATTAATCTATATATGGGAAATGACTCTAGCTGTTGCCCAGACAGGACTACTTTTTGAGAAATGCTATCTAGAATTTCTCGATCTATAGAAGGATTAAGAGGTAGAGTTAATTTTTTGATGTTGGCAGGTAGTTGACTAGTGGTAGTAGAAGAGTAAATCGAGACTCCTGTCCAGATTAAAATACTAACAAACAATAATACTAAGATAACTACCAAAGTGTTTTGGGTTTTAAGTTGTTGAAGCTGGTCTTTAATTTTGTTGTTCATTCTTCCACTCCAAAGTAAGGCAAATCTAAAGTAATACTAGCATTTAGAGCATCTTTACCTCGACTCTTTTTAAGAGAAAACACCACGGACTTGACTCCCATGCTTCGTTGATTGTCTCGCAGGGACTCAACAAAATTACGAATCGAGACATAGTCTCCCTGGATAGACAAAATGGCAGGCAATGGAAGGAGCTTGGCTTTAGTCATATCTTGTCCGGCAACCTGTTCTGGGGATGCTGGAGGAAAGGTAGATAGATTTAAGTTGGTAATAATAACCGAGTTATCACTAGCTAGTTTTTCCACTCTTTTTAGGTCTTTGACTATGTCGGGGTAGGTTGGCAAAGCTTCATCCAACATGTTGCGTTGCATTTCTAGCGATAGGTACTCTGTTTGGGCAGAAGATAAGGCAGCCATCTTGCGACCTAGTTTCTCGTTTACTTCTTTTTTTTCCTCTATCTCTTGGACAAGGTTGGACATAGTTGCCAATGTGGGTTGAATAGCAAAGGCTCCTAGAAAGACAACTAGACCAATGGTTAAAAATAACTCCAGAGATGCTTTGGCAATAGGCTGGTGATAAAACTGCTTCAAAGCTTGAGTGATCTGCTTTTGACGTTTATTTGGCACTTTTTCTTTCTATGCCAGAGCTAGCTGTATCTACTCTTAATCTAAATTCGAAACCAGAACTAGTTTTACTGGCTTCTATTTTATCGACTGTGACGTTTTTGAAGTTGGGTGATAGCTGAAGGTTATTGATAAGGTAATTGAAATCTTGTTGGGAAGGAGCTAGGCCAGCGACTACGACACTTGTCTGATTAATGGCTAGTTTGTCTAGAGCAATATCTTGAGGAGTGACTTGGGTTAAGTCTTCAAAAACATCGGCAATATTTGATTGCATTTCGGTGGCTTGATACTCCGCCAACTTATTTTGAACAATTCTGATATTTTCTTCCAAATCCCCGTAGGACTCAATGACATTGGTTTTGTGATGAATAGCTGCGTTCAAATCTGTCACCTGTCTATCTAGAGAGAAGCGGGTAGCAAAACTAATAATTACTACTAGCTCTGTAAAGATGACTAGGTATCGACCAGCTGACAAAGCCCATCGCAATGTCCTACCTAACACAGTCTCAAAGAAGGGGTCCTGTGGCAATAAATTAACATCGATCGAAACTGGTTGATTCGACTTGGGCATTAAGCCAATTGTAGCGTAAAGTTACCTAGTTCAGTAGTGTTTAATTTTGACGCTCCTCAAATTGTATTTACCAAGTTTTTTTATGAAAACTGTTTTATTGAATACCAAACTCTGTGAACTAAGCAGTAGTCTCTTGAGTTGATGTATCTGCTAATACCTCTGGAGATTTGGCTAGCGTTGGTCGCCATTTGACTGCCGACTCTAATATCTTGATTACCAGATTGAGTTCTTTGATATTGAGTAGAGCTGCAAAATAGAGATAGACAATCACCCCAATAGTGCTGGTAGTGACTGTGAGACCAATTAGCTCAATAGTTTTGGTGGTATTGAAGATGAGCTCATCAAAGATCTTGAAAGGCAGATAAAGAAAAACTGCCATGCAGAAGCCAGCTACCATCATCTTGGTTTGTGGCACAAAAAATGCTTTAGTTAGAATAGGGGTTTTAAGATGGTAGTTAAGGGCGGTTAAGAATAATGCCAGCTCAACTAAGGCAGAGATAGTTGTAGCCAAACCAATTCCCAAGATACCTCCAGAAAATCCAAACACAAACAGTCCAGCTAGGCCAAGATATACAACCATAGTTATAGCGGTTAAGACTAGAGGAGTTTTGGTGTTTTTAAGGGCATGGAAAGCCCTCACTAGCAACTGCACCATAGCTTGAGCTGTGATAGAGATAGCTAGAATTGCCAACACTTTACCAGTGGATAAAGTAGTTTTCCAGGGTAAGTTGTGAGTTCCAAAAACCAACCGCACGATTGGGATTCTTAAGATGAGAAGTAAAACAGAGGTGGGCAGGGCAAAGAACGAGATTTGATGAATTGATTTGAGTAAAAGTTGGGAGAAACGCTTATGATTGCCGTCACCAGATTCTTCGGATAGAAATGCCAGGCTGGCCTGGCCTATAGGTACTCCAAACAATCTAATAGGAATAGCCATCAATCTTAAAGCTAGTCGTACTACAAAGAAGCTTAAATTGCCTATAGAAGTAGCAAAGAATCCTAGAGCTAGATTTTGAATCTCTGTTAAGCCATAAGTTAAAACTCTTGGTGGCATGAGTTTAAATAACTTTTTTACTCCTGGTATTTTTAAATTAAAGCTTAGTTTAAATCTAAAACCCATCTTGTGAATCAATGGCCACTGCACCAGCATATGAAGACAGGCACCAATAATCACTCCAAGTCCTGCAGAGTAGATGCCAAATCTACTACTAAAAAGATAAACACCTAGCACGATACCCAAGTTATAAAGAATAGGAGCTACAGCGGGTAGGATAAATCTTTGAAAAGACTGCAACATACCGGTAAAAAAGTTGGAAATAGCAAAGAAAAATTGAGCTATCAGCATAAATCTCGTCAAACCCACAGCGATCTCAATTTGTTCACTAGAAAAACCAGCTCCAGTTCGCAGTTGAGTCAAAGGTCGAGCAAAAATAATTATCAAACCACTCACCACTGCTAGGATTATTAAAAGGTAGGTCATGACAGTATTGGTCATGGCAAAAGCTTGATCTGGGCTAGCTTTCTTTTGATCTGCAAAGATGGGAATAAAGGCTGCAGAGATAGCACCCAGGACTATGAGTTGAAACATCATGTCTGGAATCTGGAAAGCCACTAAGAATGCTTCGTAGGCTTGTTGAGAAAGAATGGTGTCAAAAAATGAGGATATAAGCAAGCGTTCTCTAAGTAGTCCTGCCACAGAAGAGAAGATGTTGGCGATAGTAATCACCATGGCTGCCGATAAAATGCTGGTTTGTTGGCGTTCTAGCCAGTCACCATTGGCTCTAAATAATCTGGGAAGTGAGACCATGATATTTGCTTCTTATCCTATCAAGGATTGTAAATTAAGCCTTGTTTGATATAATGACCCCCTATTGTACAAGTCAAATCTAGACTGGAGAAGTCACAGTTCATGCCAATTTTAAGAAACGCCAAAAAAGCTTTACGTCATAGTCAGAGAGCAATGATTTACAACTCCAAAGTTAAATCGCAAGTTAAGACGGCTCTCAAATCTATGGCAGAAAAGCCAACTGCCGGTAATCTATCTATAGTTCAATCAAAACTAGATCTAGCCGTCAAGAACAATATCATTCATCGCAACAAAGCAGCCAGACTTAAAAGTAGATTGCTCAAGCTAGTGCCAAGCAAGTAAGGTACGTTTCAAAGTGCCAGCCAATATTCGTAACTTTGCCATTATTGCTCATATCGATCACGGTAAAACCACGTTAACAGATCGTATTCTGGAGTTAGTGGGAGCAATTAAGGTAGACTCAAACCGTCAACGAGTGATGGACTCAAATCCCATAGAACAAGAAAGAGGGATTACTATCAAACTCGCTCCCGTCACTTTCAATTACGAGCTGGATGGTCAAACTTACCAACTCAATTTAATAGATACTCCCGGTCACGTAGATTTTGGTTATGAAGTCTCCAGGTCTCTGGCAGCTTGCGAAGGTGTTATCTTGGTGGTCGATGCCAGCCAGGGTGTGCAGGCTCAGACTTTAACCAACTATCATCAAGCCAAAGAACTAGGTTTAAAAGTTATCCCTGTAATTAACAAGATAGATTTACCATCGGCCGATGTTGACAAAACCATGTTGGAAGTGATGGAACTTTGTCAAGTTGATGACAGCGAAATTGTAGCAGTTTCTGCCAAAACTGGCAAAAATATTGACCAAGTTCTAACTGCAGTTGTTGAAAATATTCCAGCTCCAACTGGAGATAGTCAGAAGCCCTTGAGAGCTCTTTTGATCTCGTCTTCTGTTGACTCCCATCAAGGAGCTATTGGATTAGTCAAAGTAGTAGATGGAGAAATTACTGCCAAACAAAAACTAGCTTTTTGTGCCGATGGCAGTTGGTTTAACTCTCAATCTGTGGGTTTGTTCAAGCCAGCATTAACTACTAGTGACAAACTCCAGGCTGGACAAGTGGGCTATGTGGCTACAGGCTTAAAAGATTCCAGGTCATTAAAAATTGGAGACACTTTAACTACCTTTAAAGATCTAGAAAGTATTGTCAGATTGCCTGGATATATTGAACCTCTACCTATGGTTTATCTGGAAGTTTATCCCATAGATGCTACCCAGTTAAGTTTACTGCGAGATAGTCTCTACAAACTAAGTCTAGCTGATGCCGCCCTCCAGTACACCGGCACCAACTCTTCTGCTCTGGGCAATGGTTTTAGGATTGGCTTCCTGGGCATTTTGCATGCAGAAGTAGCTCTGGAAAGACTGCAGAGAGAGTTTGCCATCGACGTGATTGCTACCCCTCCTTCTGTGACATATTTGGTTAAAGATAAGGCGGGAGAAGAAGACCTCATCAGTAGTCCTAATCAACTCAAGGATCCTTCGCAGATAGATGAGATTAAGGAGCCGATGGTGATAGCTTCTATCTATACCCCGGAAAAATATCTCAACGCTTGTCTTGGACTGTGCAGAGAAAGGCGAGGGCAGTTGGAGTCGACTCAAAGTTTTGGTAGCCAAATGTTAATCAAAAGCAAGTTGCCTTTGGCAGAATTAATTACCGATTTTCACGATTTATTAAAATCCCTAACATCTGGTTATGCCTCGATGACCTACAAAAAAATTGGTTTTGAACTAGCAGATGTAGTCCGAGTAGACATTTTATTAAATCAAGAACAGATAGACGCTTTAAGTTTTCTGGCGGTTAGAGTCCAAGCAGAATATAGGGGTAGAAGATTTGTGGAGAAGCTAAAAGAAATTCTTCCCAGACAGCAGTTCACGGTGCCAATTCAAGCTGCAATCGGGGGTAAAGTTATTGCTAGAGAAACCCTTCAGTCTTTTAGAAAAGATGTCACCGCCAAGCTCTATGGTGGAGATGTAACCAGACGCAAAAAACTTCTATCCAAGCAAGCCAAAGGAAAAAAGAGAATGAAACAGTTTGGCAAACTCCAGTTGGATCAGGACGTGTTTGTAAAGCTGCTCAAGCAGTAGCGTTCATAAGGTATAATACCTCCACCATGCCAGATATTTTTGTGGCTCATCCAGAACCAAAGACAGAAAAAGTTAGAGTGAAGCATAAGCATCGCCGTCGCGGTATAGATGACTACTCTACAGTCATGCGTCTGGAGAAACCTTCCTCCAACCCCTTGAGCTGGTTTGTTCCCAAACCACAACGCATGGGTTTTAGCACTCAATCTGCTGGAGAGAGTATTATCCTTTTGTTAAGGCAACATCCAGTGACTCAAATTAGGTGGAGTTTGACAGCTTTGTTGGCCAGTGTTATTCCTCTCATTTTTTCTCCTATAGATTTTATGGGATTTTTGCCAGCCAATTACAAGCTAGCTCTTTATCTAGGTTGGTACTTAATGATCATTGGTTTTGTTTTAGAGTCATTTTTAAAATGGTTTTTCAATGTCTACATCATTACCGATGAGAGAATTATCGATGTAGACTTCATGAGTTTAATCTATAAGAACATATCTGCCGCCAAGATTGATAAGATTGAAGATACGACCGCAACTACTGGTGGGTTTTTGGCTTCTCTTTTTAACTACGGTACGGTCACTATTCAGACTGCAGCCGAACGACGCGAGTTTGAATTTTCCAATGTACCCCTGCCCAATAAAGTTACCAAACTCATTAACGAGTTAATCTTGGAAGAGGAGCGGGAAAAAATAGAGGGGAGGGTGATCTAATGCTTTGGCAAGCAGTTGTTTCTAGCACTCCCAGTTCTAGTATTCCACCAGAAGTGAATCAGTTTTTACTGATGTTTATTAAATGGTGCTTAATTGTTTTGATGATTTTCTATGTCGCCTTTGCTGGAGTGGTGATTAGGCAGATTCAAATTATGCGTCAAACATTGGTCACCACCTTTTCACCCATTTTAAAGATTTTGGGGTTTGTTCATTTTGCTCTAGCCTTTCTAGTTCTGTTGGTGTTTTTCTCAATTTTGTAAGTTTGTCTATCTCTCAAATATCTCGTGATACAATGGGCTCGTGCCAAACTCGAGTATATTACCGGTGGTTGGCCTGCCCCAGTTCGATGGTTGGTCCCAAGTGGTGGAGCGACAGGGTGATTGGGGTTTATTCATTTTAAGTTTCTCTGTAGAAGGTCAACACGCCAGCAATATTGGTCGAGATGTGGTGACCATGCTGGAGGAGAAACCAGTAACTTCACCTAGAATATTCCATCAGCGACTCCAAGAAATATCTGCTCATGTTAAATATAACGGAGCTAAAATTCATTTGGCGGCCGGCCTACTCCTTAAGGATAAAATTTTGTTGGCAGTTGAATCTGGTTTAGTTTTCTTGAAACGTGGCAACAGAATGGGGGTCGTGACAGAGTCCGAAAAAGACTTGAAACTGATAGAAGGCAGTCGTTTACCAGACGATATTTACATGTTCATGACAGGGCCTGCCAAAGAGTTTTTAAGTGAGATCGAGATCAAGTTTGATCAAGGTTACGACGCTCCTACCACTGTGACTTCAATTGTGCCTTCGGTACATAAATCGGAAAGCACAGCTATCTCTTCTATCGGGGTTGTTTATCTAGAACAAGAAGCTGGTGAATCCAGTGTCAGGCCAAAACCCAAAGCAGTTGTTAGACCTTTATCCCAGTCTAATCCTCAAGGTGTCATGCCAGAACTATCAGCTACAGAGCCAGTTATCTTAAGTACCAATGGGTTGGAGCAAGAAACTTATCCCAAGGTCAAGGTAGCCAAAGCTGTACTGGGCGGATTGTTACTAGGGCTAGGTAGAGGCAGTAAAAAAATGGCTGTTATTTTGGGGAGAACTACAAAGAGTCTATTAAAACTATTGATAAGAATAATCTTGAAAGTCTGGCGGTTAGTCACAACTAGTTTTGGTCAGGGGAAATTAAGAGTGGAGTCTAACCGGGATCGAAAACAACGGGTGATCGCAGTAGTTATTTTACTGGGATTTATTGTGGTTTTGATTTGGTTGGGTTGGTTGTGGCGTCAAAGGAGAGCTACTCGAACCAATACCACTCAAGCCATTGCTCCTATTGTAGCTGGTCTGGAATCTACTAGATCTCAGGCTCTGGAAGATCCTCTTGGTGCTAGGACACAAGTTGAGACGTATAGACAGCAGCTCCAAACTATCTGGGATCAAAATGATTCTTCTATAGCACGGGAGATTATAGAGCGAACACAGTTGCAGGCAGATGCTCTTTATGAAGAGGTTTCTGGGTTTGAACAGCCCGATGCCTTGGATCAATTTTATGATTTAAGGTTGGCAAGTTTAGATTTTGTCAGTTCACGGACTACTGGAGATGACAGTCAGGCAGTATTTTTGGATACCGAGAAGCAAAAACTCTTGCTTTTGTCTTTAATCAACAAATCTGTGGAGGAACTGGATCTTTTAGAACTAGATCCTGTTCGCGATGTGACTTTAATTGAAGGCAGGGTTGCTATTCTGGCCGGTGGAGTGTTGGGTTTAACAAAAGAAGAGGGGGAAGAATCGGCAAGTTGGGAGAATCTCATTTCTGTGGGTGACTCTAATAGAGATGGCACATTTATGAGAAGTTTTGGGCAGAATATATACGTTTTCTCTCCCAAGCAGAGGAATATATATAAGTATATCCAAGATAGATCTGGGGCGTACTCAACTCCTGTAGCTTGGTTAACCTCTCCTTTAGGTGTCCCGTTTGATGAAGTCACCTCGATGGCAGTAGATGGTGATATTTGGCTAACCACTATAGATGGGCAGATCAAACGCTTTTCATCTGGAAAAGCTCAAGAATTCAAGCTATCTGGGATGGATCAACCATTTGCTGGACCACTAACTATTATTACCAGCCAAGACCTGCAGGCTTTGTATGTGCTTGAGCCAGCTGCAGACAGAGTGGTGGTCTTAAATAAAGACGGTCAGTTTTTAAAAGAAATAAAGAGCAGTGTTTTAGGTACAGCCACAACGATTATAGTCAGTCAAGAGATTCAGAAAATTTTGGCGGTCTCGGGCTCCATTCTTTACCAAATTGATCTTTAATTCCTCCTGATATAATCAACTTAGGATGAAGACAAAATTACTAGTGGCCAATCGTAAAGCTAGAAGTGTGTATACCATTGAGGACACATTTTTGGCTGGAGTGGTTCTAACTGGTCCAGAGGTGAAGAGCTTGCGTCTAGCTCACGCTAGTTTGGTGGGCAGTTTTGTGAGGATCATTAAAGGTGAGCCATATTTGATCAATGCTCAGATTAATCCCTATGCTTACGCCGATAACACAGATTACGAGCCCGGAAGAATGCGCAAGCTACTACTTAAAAAATCGGAGCTGGATAAATTAGTGGGTATCACTTCTGCTCAAAAAAGAGTCTTGGTGCCCTTATCTTTTGAGTTAAGTAATAGGCATATTAAACTCAAGGTGGGGATCTGTAGAGGAAAAAAACAGCACGAACAGCGAGAGACTATTAAACGTCGTACTCAAAAGAGAGAACTAGCCAAAGAATTCAAGACTCAACTTAAAGGATTTTAAACTGTTGCTCGACATTTGGCGTCCGATCAGCTTTAATAGTTATTACGTAGTAATTTAACAAGGAGTCTGTATATGCCAAAAAGAGTTTTTTGGCCCGTCGCGTTGATTGTCATGGGTCTAATTTTCATGGCTTCGAGCCTCGGCATGCTGCCCCCAGACTTTGCTAGTTTATGGCCTCTTATCTTGGTTGTGGTTGGCTTAGGTGGTCTTTTAACCTCGGATAGAGAAGAATGGATGGTTTCTACCAAGTCCAAAAAAGTTGCCCGCAAAACCAGAAAAACAGGTCGTCGCAAAAAGTAAAGCATGTCTTTTCAAATAGCAATTGATGGGCCGGTGGCTGCTGGCAAGGGTACCGTTTCTCGTTTAGTGGCAGATCGCCTCAAACTACTTTATGTAGATACAGGTGCTATGTATCGTGTGGTAGCTTTTAAAGCTTTGGAGAGTGATATTTCTTGGGATGATGAGCCGGGTTTGTTCAAGATGATCGAGCAGACCAATATTAGGCTAGAACAGCCTAGTGAAAAAACTGCTGATGGCAGGTTGGTGACTGTTTTGCTTGATGGTGAAGATGTATCTTGGCAGATACGCACAGAAAAGATAGGTAAAGGAGCTTCTGCAGTTTCTCGTCACCCATTGGTTCGTAAAGCTTTGGTTAAAGTTCAGCAAAAAATTGCTGAGGATCAGGATGTAGTTATGGAAGGTAGAGATATTACTTCTGTAGTTTTACCCAATGCAGATTTAAAGATATATCTTACGGCCAATCCAAGAACTAGAGCCAAAAGACGTCATATGGAGGTGATTAAGATAAAGCCTCAAGTTACTCTGGAAGAAGTGGAATCAAATTTAAGAAAGAGAGATGAAGATGACCAAAATAGAGTGGCCGATCCTCTCCAAATAGTGTCAGATGCTTGGGTGCTAGACTCTACAGAATACAATATTACTCAGGTGGTTGAGCAGATCACAGATAGAGTAGAAGAAATTAAATCAAACAATCATGATCGAAGAAAATAAGCCTACCATCGCCGAGCTTCAAAAAAGAACGGAAGAAGTTGAAGCAGAAAAGAAGCGCAAAAAAGAAGAGAGAGTAGATAGACGACTAAAAAGAGAGAAGGTTAAGCGACAGCAAGTTTGGGAAAGATTGATAGCCCCGATAATTTTAGTGGTCACTATCTTGATTAGTTTAATCGTGTATTTATTGTAAAAGTATTTAGACATCATTGACAAATAAATGATTTAGTAATAGAATAGTACCACTATGACTAAAGTACAGCTTTCGCTAACAGATCAAGAAGCACTTCTCTTGAGTCATTATGGTTCTCAATTTGGTTATAATTTACCCAAAACTATTAGATATTTAATAAGCAAAACTACAGAACAAGTAATGAATGAAGCAGTTCCAACATTTCTCATGAGCAAGAAAACGGAAGAAGATGGGTTAAAGGCTTTGGAAGAACATCGCTTGGGGAAAACTAAACAAGTTAATGATGTAAATGAATTTATTAGTTCTTTATGAAAATATATTTTTCTCGGAACTTTACAAAAAAAGCAAGTAAGCTTGTTAAAAAAAATCCCCAATTAAAACTTAAATTAGCCAAACAAATTTCTTTGTTTAAAGAAAACAGCGGACATCGTTCATTGAAGCTACATAGATTAAAAGGCAGAAGATCGGATCAATACTCTATTTGGATAGAGGGTGATTTGAGAGCTTTATTTATTCAAGAAGGCGATGAATTTGTTTTCGTTAATTTGATTAATCACGATGAGTATTAAGCTTCCTGTTACATTAATTAACTCGTTTCTTTTTTCGCTACAAGTCTATTATCTTTTATGGAATAGGTGTGGGGCTGGGTTGGAAAATGATGGGTGAGCAATGACTTTTAGGTTGAGTACCAATTCTGTAGATCTCTTCTTTGACTCTTGGACAACCACCGCAAACCAGAGTATTTGTTGTAGCACAGATCTGGGTAGTCACTAGTCCATTGGGTTTGGTGAAAGAATGAGGATTTTCTTCATCTAGCAATAGACGCATAGTTTCATTCCAGATAGGTGAAGCTCCAGTCACTCCAGAAGCTACGTAGCTCATGGGGCGATTATCATTATTTCCAACCCAGACCCCTACCCAACGATCTGCGGTGTAGCCAAGAGTCCAGTTGTCTCTCAAACTATTGGTAGTACCAGTCTTGACCGCTACTTCTTGACCTGGAATATGAAGACTAGAAATGGGGCCAAAAGCTGGTGTTCTAGCTTTGTTGTCTTTTAAGATATCTGTGATTAGGTAAGCAGATTGGGCGGACAAGACTCTTTCTTTTTGGCAGTAGTTGTTTATAACGCAGGGATTTTCGTAAAGCACATTACCCTGGTAATCGGTGACTTTGATAATAGGGTTTACCGGCACTTTATATCCTCCTGTGGCAAAAACTCCGTATGCAGATGCCATATCCAACATAGTAACTTCGCCTCCACCCAAGGTAAGAGACAGACCAAATCTGGAGCGATCTTGCCAGGTGGTGATGCCTAGTTCTTCGGCGTGATCAATTAGGTTGGTTACTCCTAGATTGGCTAGAGTTTTAACGGCTGGAATGTTGTAGGAAGATGCTAGAGCTTCTCTTAACGTCACATTACCATGATGTTTACCATCGTAGTTATTAGGGCTGTAGGGTTTGCTTCCAGGTATCTGATAGGTGATAGGGGTGTCTTTAATTAAGGTGGAGGCAGTGTAGCCACTTTCTAGTGCCAAGGAGTAGGTGACTGGTTTAATTGAGCTACCTGGTTGTCTGGGTCGTAGGGTGACATTTACCTGACCATCGTTCTTGAAATCAAAATAATCGTGACTACCTACCATGGATAGTATCTCACCAGTTTGGGGATTGGTGATGAGTGAGGCACCATTGCTTACTCTTAGTCTATAAATTCGTTCTACTTCATTTGCCAGTATCTGTTCGGCCTCTTCTTGGAGTGGCAAGTCTAGAGTTGTGACAACTTCTAGTCCGCCATTGCTGACCATAGCTTCTCCAAATTGTTCTGCTAGCAGTTCCTTGACGTACATAACAAAATGAGGGGCTTTGATATCTATAATGTCTTCTCTAAAACTGAGCTGATCATTGGTGGCAAGAATGACTTGATTTTGACTAATATAGCCATCTTCCAACATGCGACGTAAGACTTCCTGTTGTCTAGCTTTAGCCAATTCTGGACTAGATCCAAATGGAGTGTAGATAGATGGAGCAGCAGGTAGCCCAGCCAGCAAAGCCGATTCTGCCAAACCCAGGTTTTGAGCTGATTTGCCAAAATAGCGTTGAGCAGCTTCTTCAGCTCCATAGGTGGATCCACCATAAGGCACTTGGTTTAAATACATCTCCAATATTTCATCTTTGGAGAAAGTCATCTCGACCATCACAGATAACAGGGCTTCTCTTAGTTTACGAGTGATAGTTTTTTCGTTTGAGAGAAGGCGATTTTTTACTAATTGTTGGGTAATGGTGGATCCACCTTGGATGGATTCGTTTTTTAGATTGGCAGTAAAAGCTCTCACAATGCCACTAAATGAAATACCGTGGTGAAGATAAAAATCTTGGTCTTCAATAGCGATAGTAGCAGAGATCATAAAGGGTGAAATTTGGGACAAGGGAACTAAGCTACGATTCTCATCTTGGTAAATTCTGTACAACACCTGATGATTTCTATCGAGTATCTTGGTGGTGACAGATTGAGACCGGGAAGTAAGCTCCAAGGGTGAGGGCAGATCTAGAAAGATAGTAGTGTATAGCAAGTATGTTAAGCCAAAAATAGTTGAAGCCAAGCCCACAATAACTACAGCTTGTTTGGGAAAGGTGGAAAGAACAAAGTAGTAAGGATGGAAGAAAGCTTTGATCTTAGTCCAGGCTTTTTGCCACAAAGAACTGGGTTTTTTTCTAGGTCGACCCCTTTTCCTTTTTGGTTTGATAAACTTAAGACTTGGTTTGTTTTTAAGTTTGAACGATTGTTTGATTTTTTTCCTAAAACTTTTTAATATTGATTTACCAGGAAATTTTAGATGGGGAAGAGGTAGTTCTAGTTTAGAAAAATCATAAAAATACAACTCTCTCATCTTTAATATTATTTTGTGGGGGAATTTTATAGCTATATTTAGCCAGTTTTTTATGACGGACAACATTAAGAAGTCATTGGGAGGCGGATATAGCTGACCCGACTGCCGACGGATAAAAATCGAGTATTTAAAGTTTTTTTTTGCTAGGTAAGTGATGCGGGCATGATCGAGTAGATGGCCATAAATGTATGATTTTGAACCAGAAGATTTGGGTTTATTTCTACTCATGGTCGGATGATACCATGTGATCTAGATGGTCTCAAGATAGCATTCTTCCTTTTTGTCATCCTCGCGCAAGCGGGGATCCAGTCAGGTTGCTATTAATTGAGTTGGCGGTCATTTGATTAATAACAATCATCGGATGCATTCGCTCCAATCAAAAACTTATTTCAGTTTAAGAGCTCATTCGACGAACTAAACTCCAAATCAGACAGCCACATAAAAATGGGAAGTGTTTATTTCGTACGATCCTCAAAT
>Ga0233431_1002453_pt1 | contig 25902 bp, 23 predicted proteins | sample SI_118_April2016_FD_179867 | JGI IMG/M metagenome (GOLD analysis project Ga0233431, IMG submission 179867) | Seawater microbial communities from Saanich Inlet, British Columbia, Canada - SI_118_April2016_200_MG | ecosystem: Environmental > Aquatic > Marine > Inlet | place: Canada: British...
CGATTATTGTAACACTTGACCCATCCGATGATGAGCGATGGAAAACCACCCAGTGGCATAAAATCGATAAGGTAGTAGCCAGATTACAACATAGAATAGCTATGGCCACATCTGAAAGAAACTGGCGTCATGTCAGAAACCTTCAGAGATTGCTTGTTAAGAGCCTTGTTGCTCGGCTCAAAGCTGTTAAAAGAGTAGCCCAGGACAATCAGGGTAAAAACACGCCAGGTATTGACGGGGTATGCTGGACAACTCCAGCACAGAAATACCAGGCGGCGTTATCCCTAACCGATGGAAAACGGAAAGCTCTGCCCTTGAAAAGAGTCTTTATCCCAAAGTCAAATGGGAAATTAAGGCCTCTTGGAATTCCATGTATGTGGGATCGGGCAAACCAAGCCTTGTGGGATTTGGCATTGCTTCCGGTCGCTGAAGAACTTAGTGATAATAATTCATACGGTTTCAGACCTTTTAAAGGTGCATGGGACGCATATGCTCAAATCCACTTGCTATTTTCCCGTAAAAGATACGCAGCGGATTGGGTTCTCGATGCCGACATCAAAGGTTTCTTTGATCACCTTAGCCACGACTGGTTGATAGAGAATATCCCTATGGATAAACGGACTCTCAAGTCATGGTTAAAGGCCGGAGTTATGGAATCCGGCATTTACAAAGCTAGCGACGAAGGTACTCCGCAGGGTGGGATTATTTCGCCCACCTTGGCCAACATTGCGTTAACTGGTATGGAACGTTTTCTAGCAGAACGTTTCAAGCCTGGCCGTTCTGGTAGGGGAAATGCGAAAGTCAGATTCCTGACACGTATAAACCTTGTTAGATATGCAGATGACTGTGTGCCACGGACATTAACTTAAGGCTGTGATTTAATTCTCCATAGGAGCTGTTAAATGTCGTGAGATATCTAATTGAGAGTTCTATGGGCATTATCCGAATGCTTAATGAATATGGAAGAGTTATAGAATATAGGTTGGTGGTGCTGTACGAAAGATGAGGGTAGGCCCCTCGGAATCGGTTTGTAGGAACAGGTTCCAAACCACCTTAAGCTGCATGAGTAAAGAGCTCTTGTAGTGAGCGTTAAGGAAAAGGTTCCGCTTGACGGAATCAGGTATGAATCATGGAGACGAATGAAAATGAACCACTGATGAAGTGTCGTTAGCGTAGAAGTGTCGTCAAAACCGGGGGGTAGTCGTTAATCCGGGATAAGTTTGGAGGGGACCTACTTACTGTCCATTCGGCGTCCGGCATAAAGGTGGCGTGAACTTGATTTAGGCTTTTGTATGGAACGTGGGAACCTGTCGTTCCGATGTTAAGGGAGAATCCCAAGTGGAAGCCCCATTAGGGTAAGAGTACCGAAGCGGAACACAGGGGCGGAGTGACTCGTAGTAGTGCTGAAGGTCTTGTAATGAGACTGGAGCCAAGGGGTCACATTATTTAGTTTTAGAATATCGATCAACCAGAAATTATGGGAGGAATTAATTGACTAAAGCAAAGCCATTTCAAATTTCCAAAATGGAAGTTTGGGAAAGCTATAAGATTGTAAAAGCAAACAAAGGAGCTGCCGGGTTGGATAAACAGTCGCTGGATGATTTCGATAAGGATCTGAAGAAAAATTTATACAAGATCTGGAATCGAATGTCTTCAGGGTGCTATTACCCGTCTCCGGTACTCCGCGTTGAAATTCCCAAGGGGGATGGCCGTATGCGTCCTCTCGGAATTCCCACCATATCAGATCGCATCGCCCAAATGGTAGCAAAAAGGGTGTTAGAACCGGAGCTTGAATTGGTTTTTCATCCTTGTTCATTTGGGTATCGTCCGAAGCGATCAGCCATTGATGCAGTCGGTGCAGCCCGCAAAAATTGTTGGCGGTATGATTGGGTGCTAGATCTCGATATCAAAGGTTTCTTTGATAATATCAATCATGAACTGATGATGCGAGCAGTACGCAAACATACCAAAATCAAATGGGTGATACTCTATATCGAACGTTGGTTAACCGCTCCGGTTTGTCTTCCGGATGGTAGCCTTGAAGTAAGAACACAAGGGACGCCACAAGGGGGTGTTATTAGCCCCTTGTTGGCCAATTTATTCTTACATTATGCGTTTGATCGCTGGATGCAAACCAATTACCCGCATATCCCTTTTGAGAGATATGCAGATGATGGTGTTTGTCACTGCAAGAGTGAGGCAGAAGCAAAGTGGCTGAAACAAGCGCTCGAAGAGAGGATGACTGAATGTAGGCTGGAACTGCATCCTGAGAAGACAAAAGTCGTTTATTGTCGGGATTCAGCTCGACGAGAGCGATATTCTATCGAAACATTTGATTTTCTGGGTTATACGTTTCGACCTCGTTTATCGAAGAATCGTTGGGGTAAGGTTTTTGTCAATTTCAGTCCTGCAGCCAGTAACAATGCGTTGAAGTTGATTCGTCAAAGAATGCGATTGTGGAAATTGCACCTTCGAAGTGATAAGTCTTTGGAGGACCTTGCGCATATTTTCAATGCTGTCATTCGGGGTTGGATCATTTATTATGGTCGGTTTTACAAATCAATGCTGTACCCCACATTTCGTCATCTGGACTTAATCTTGTCAAGATGGGCATCCAGGAAATTTAAAAGATTAAAGGGACATCAAAGAAGATCTCGTCACTGGATTGAGCGAATTGCTCGGAAGGAGACGAAACTTTTTGAACATTGGAAACTTCTTTATCGAAATAGCTAAATAATAAGAGCCGGATGAGCCGAGAGGTTCACGTCCGGTTCCGTGAGAGCCTGAGGGGGAAGTTCCCTTGGGCTACTCGACTCATTGTTACTGGTAGGAGCCGAAGACAATTGGAAAGAGTTAAACTCGCCTTAAGTGAATTTCTATCTGAAAGAGGTCTTGAACTCTCCGAAGAGAAAACTAGCATTAGTAATATCGAGGAGGGATTCGACTTCCTTGGATGGACATTCAGGAAGCTAAAGGGCACCTTCCTTGGAAAGATCAGCCGAAAGAGTATTAAAAATCACCTTAATAATCTCAAAGCGATCATAAAGGACAATGGGAATGCTCCCGTTGGTGTTCTGATCTCCAAACTTAACCGGAATATTTCAGGATGGCTCAATTACCATCGATGCGCATCCAATATTTGGAAAGTATGGGGATTTTGTGACCATTGGCTGTTCAAACAGCTATGGCTTTGGGCAAGGAAAAGACATCGATCCAAAGGAGCGATATGGATCAAACGTCGTTATTGGAAAACAATTGGCAATAACAATTGGGTATTCAATGCTGACGGAGCTTATCTTAGATCTCACGACGCTAGAAAACGTAGGATTCTAAGACTCCCCGCCGAAATTAAAATCTTTCGGCTTGAGAATCAGGAACGGATTCAGAATTTCTGGAAACGGAAACAGGAGATGTTCTTGAGAGGGGACAAGCTTAAATTGTGGAGAATTCAGAAAGGATTGTGTGCAGTCTGTAATAAGCTGATATACGATCCCCAGGATAAAGCACGATTTGACCATGTAGTTCCATTAACAGCAGGCGGTACAGACGCACTCAGTAATCTTAGATTGCGTCATAGTCACTGTCGCCTATACAAGAAAGCCACGTGATAAGATTAGATCGTGTCAATCTAGTCTTGAACGTTTTGGCTGAGCCGTATGAGTCGAGAGGCTCACGTACGGATCTGAGGGGGGTATGACCCAGCAATGGGTTGTACCTACCCGACCAAACTCTTACCTATTTCAGGCATATCATCCGAAGCACCTGCCACGTAACCCTTTAAAATCAAGTATTTCAAAATCCTACTTGATTTTTGTCCTATTTTTCAGACTTCCCGTTATTTACTTCTATTTCATTTTATCACCCTACAGTTAGTCCGATTTAGGACAAATTGAGTCAAGGATTTGGACAAGATTTTTTCGAATATGAAAAGCGAGTACAATGAACTGATAAAATCTGCTAAACTGGATAAAGAAATATTACTCAGTTTACAAATGGCATTCATTATGCTATTCGATTTAACGAGTTGAAAAAACTCAGACAATAATTCGGTTCTGTTTTAGAACCGATTCCGATCTGATTGAAAGTGCCATTGATAATGTAGGTGGATACTGGAAGTTAGTAGAATAAAAAATAATCAAATGGAGTATCCACAATGATTGAAGGTACAGTTAAATGGTTTAACGATAGTAAAGGTTTTGGTTTTATTGAGCAGGAAAACGGCGACGATGTATTTGTTCATCATTCTGCTATTAACAGCGACGGTTTCAAATCCTTGAGTGAAGGTCAGCGTGTTTCTTTTGAAGTCGAACAAGGAGAAAAGGGACCAGCTGCAACAAATGTTACTGCAATAAAATAACAGAAACTTGTTAAATGATAAAAAATACCTCCGCTAAGGAGGTTTTTTTTTGACTAAAATTCCTTGGCCAACGAAAAATGATTTAACAATTCAATTTGGTTACTCAATATACTATCAGAAATCCCTTTTTCTCCCTTTTATTTGACCAATTCGTAATTGACCTGTCCCTTATCATTTAAATTCATAATCGACCTGTTGTTACCTAGTGAGACCGACGGCAGAGGCAGAGCACTTTTGCTTCATCTTCATCTGATTTCATAATTGACTTGTCCCGTAATCTACCTGTTATGATGGGTTCGGAGTTTATTATTGAACTGTATGCCAGGGTTTAGTGATAATTTTGCTTTGTTTGCGGTTCACCATTTCTTTAGTGAGACGATAATTTTGGAAAAATTTCAGAAAATGATCTTTATCTTGCTTGCCTGCCACTAATGCTTGATCGGGGCAATTGAAAACACATCGCATACATACAATACATAATTGATGGTTTGTTAAACCATTTTCAGCTTGAATAGCCTGGGTTGGGCACTCTTTTTCACAAATACCACAGCCAGCGCAGTTTTCATCAATGTATACCGGATGATAAAGACCTGGTTGTTCAGCAGGTTTTTGTTGGGATTGGTAGGCTAGTACTTTATCATAACCAAATGGTTTTTGGAGCTCTAATGATTTAGCTTCGGGTTGGTTCAATGTTTTCAGAAATTGGTCTCCAAAATCTCTGGCCACTTTAAAATCATCCTGATTAGGTCTATCAGCCGCTAAATCCCATCCGGCAACATTAAAGGAATGACGGCCCAGAAATTCTGCAGATAATAAAATATTAAAGCTTGCCTTTTCCAATAGGACCAGGGTGTGGAAATGCGCATAACCCACACTTCTGCCACCATAGGTGAAAAACATGGCACAATCTTTATCCCGACCTTCTAATTTGGGTAACCAGTCATTGATAACACTGGGCGCAAAATCGGAAAATACCGGAAATCCAAAAATAACTCCGTCATACGGTTCAAATGATATTTGTTTCTGACGGGAACGGTAATCAGTAATATTGATCATTTTGATTCGACAATCATTTTGAATCAATTGTTTACTGATCGCTTCAGCATACATTTTAGTGACGTTGGTGGCAGAGAAATAGACAATCAGAATTGATTTTTGAGCCATATTAAATCAGTAGAAATAGGAGTTTTAAACAAAATCGGCGAAAGTTGATTGAGCTGATTTTTATACAGGATAATCATCAAATACTTTTTCGTCATCAAAAAATAGACTCCTGAACAGAAAACCAGTTTTCTTTAACAAATGGATCTTTGAGTTCATATTTTGGTTAAACTTCAGGACAACAACGAGAAAAATCCTTGGCAATTGCATCGGTTTGACTTAACTTTAATCACTTATCAATATTTGACCTTGTGACCTATGATCTGTGATTTGTGAGTGCTTCACGAGGTGTGACTGGTGGTATACCAGAAAAGGAGACAAGTTGATTATTATATGGTCAACTATTGAAAGATCCACGGTCTAATAAATTCAGGAAAAACCATGCAGAATTTGAGAAATCTACCACCCGTTAATAAAGGGAAAGGAAAACAACACAATTGGGATTGTGCTTACTGCCAGAAAACAATTGGTTGGTGATTTTGACATATCAATAGATGGTGCCATTGATTGCATTTAACACTTATTTAAAGCACGTGCCTTTTTTAAAAGCTCATATGGGTGTATAACTATCAGTCATATTCAAAGAATACTGTTTGCCAGCCGTTTTAAGGAAAACAATCCATCCAGACCTTTGATGGAAACAGGGATTTTTTCCTTCTTGTTGGCAAATGAGATATTTGCCATCGACATCTTGGAAATCAGGGAGGCCTTTGAGTTCACTCACATGACTAAAGTGCCGCAAACATCTTATATTATGATTGGTGTGATTAATCTCAGAGGAAGTGTAGTCCCTATTATCGATTTACGATTAAAGTTTGGTATGGAAAAAGGTGAAACAATGGTCAATACCTGTATGATTATCATTGAAACGGTAATAGACGGAGAAACGATTGTAATTGGAGTGTTGGTAGATTCTGTTAAACGACATCAGTGTTGAATTTGATAAGCATCCAGGTATGACAACATTTCAAAAAGAAAGGGCAACAGAATTATATAAGAAAACCATAAATAAAATAAATAGAATGACAAGTAAGTTAAAAGATTTGAAAAGATGGTGATAGTTAGCGTTGCTAATGGATGGATTATCATCATAGGAGGAGCGCTGAAATACTACTATAGAGAGGCTGTTTGACAATAACCGACGGAAAATTGCTAAGAAATCGGATGTAAACATACGACAACAAAGGATTTAGCTTGAAAATAAAATCTATAAAAATATTCCTTGACAATAACACCACATACTTTATAATTCTTCCATTAATCTAACACAACCGATATTTAGAAATGCTACCCACTTGTGGGACTGCTTGCTATGAAGCACTAGCACCACCAATATAGCCAAGCTGCAATTTGCAGTTTGGTTACCTACATTAAAACCGAACTGCGACGAAAGAGTGCAGTTGGGGTTACCAACCCAAAATAGTGTATTTCAAAATTAATTAAAATTGTACGCCTTGAAATTCCGGCTCGAGGCTTTGCGGCTCAAAGTTCTTTCTTTTGAAAAAATCAAAGATTGCTTCGGAGTAGCAATGAAGGACATTTTGATTAAATCCAGGAACCTTTACCAATTGTCAGATTTGCCAATCAGATAAACGAGTTTCATAATTTTGGTTCATTCCGGTTAATTTGTTAATATAAAAGATCTTTTAAATTATATTTTCAAAATAACCTCGTTTACTGTTTAATGAAACACTCATTGTTGAGAGAAACAGCTTTTATTGTTTAATCAGAGAGATTTTGGAATTGTTCCATCGGGAACAAAACAAGATCTTTGTCTTTTTCATGAAAGCAGCAATCCGTTGATAAATTACATTCTGAATAAAAAGATAACCAGTTTCCTATGTATGATCAGAGATTTGCAGTATTGTTATTGTATTCATTATTTCAAACGAGATTTTTAATTGAATTCACGGATAAGGCATTATGAGTATTATGAAGAAAAAACTGACTCAGTTTTATAAAAATATCAGTATCAGAAAGAAAATTAATATTCTGATGGGATCTGTACTGGCCCTGTTAATAGCTGTCATGGGAATGTATTGGTATACCGTGTCCTTTTCCACTAGAGGTTTTGATAAGTTAATCAAGGAAGATACTGATTTAGCGAAAAAAGCGCAAACAATCAAAAGCCAGATCCTTGAAACCATTAATGAGATTGATAAGTTCTTGCTCACCCCAGAAGATTCTATAATATCTGAAATCAAGAACAATATAGAGTCCTTAACAAATACTACCACAGAGGTCAGTGAAATAGCCAACAGGACCGGATACTCAGAAGAAGCAAAGCAATTGCATGAGATCAAAGCCTTGGTAGGGGAGTTTTTAAGCAGTTTTAATTCTGTTGCTGCAGCTGTTAAAACTAAAGGGTATACCAGAAACACCGGGCTACAAAGTCAATTTAGAGTGATCTCAGTTAGTATGGTCAGTGAAATAAAACAATTTCTGGGGGAAGCTTCCAATCCACAAATCGCTGATTTGCTATTAGCCATTAGGGACTATGAAAAAGACTATTTACTTTATAATGATCAAACGGATGTCAGTCGGATGCATCAAGCAATCGCTGAGTTGATATCCACCTTTAAAGAATCTGATGTACCAGAAGATACGACCACTGCTATTGAAGATGCCTTGTCAACCTATAAAAACGTATTTGATGCTGTTGTCAAGATCGACCGGGATACCTTGGTATTGACAAAAAAAATGACCGATGTCAGGCAAAAAATAATGGACGCTGTTCCAGCTATTGTCACTTCGTTAACGGAAAAAAAACTATTGAAAACCGATGCATTGTTAATGGATGCCAGACAGTTCTCCAATATCGCGTTGGGTATTGGAATAATCGCCATTATTATCGGTTTGGGTGCGTTCATACTTGCTCCGACAATTATGAAACCACTTGAAAATGTTATCGAGAAAGCAGAAAAAATCGCGACCGGAAACTTAAATGTCACATTTGACTCTTCATCACAAGATGAAACAGGCTGGCTGGCTTACACGATGCAAAATATGGTAAGTGCCCTAAAAAACAAGGTGACGTTAGCAGAAAAAATCGCAGACGGAGATTTATCCATCCAAGTCGATGTCGCATCTGAGAAGGATATTCTTGGGTTGGCTTTAAGAAAAATGGTGGATAATCTAAATATCATTGTGAATAAAATATCCAACCATTCTGTTACATTACATGAAACCGCTGATCAACTATCCGCAGTTTCCGGTCAAATTTCCAACGCCACCACTGAAATGTCATCCCAATCCGGAACCGTGGCAGGAGCCGCCAATGAGATGACGACAAGTATCACCACAATGGCAGCAGGTTCGGAACAGATGAACACCAGTATTCAATCCATCTCTGCGACCTCAACCCAAATGTCACACAATATGACGGATATTTCCAAGTCGATGGAGCAATTATCCGGTGTTATTGGCAACGTTACAGACAAATCAAAAGCGGCGCTTACGGTTTCAAATAACGCCAAAGAGATGTCTGAAACAGCACAAGTGGTTATGAGTGAATTGGGGCAATCTGCCAATGATATCGGAGAAGTCGCGGAAATTATCAAAGAAATAGCTCAGCAAACCAACTTATTGGCCCTAAATGCTAATATTGAAGCTGCAAGCGCTGGTGAAGCAGGAAAGGGATTTGCTGTGGTCGCGAACGAAATCAAAGAACTCGCCAGACAAAGTTCCTCATCAGCCGAGACGATTGAGAAAAAAATAAAGGACATTCAAAAAAATTCGGTGAAATCTAACCAATCAATGGAAGACATCATGGATATAATAAAAGTGATTAGCAACTCTTCCGGAGAAATAAAGGAATTCGCGGTTGATGGGTCAGATTCTCTCGACGGTATGGTTAGAAACGTTAAAGAATCCGCCACTGGAGTTGCTGAAATCGCCAAAACAATTAGTGAAATGTCCAACACAAGTAACGAATTCGCACGCTCATCCAGAGAATTAATTTCCGGCTCGAATGAAATTTCAAAAAATATGGGAGAATTGAATCTGGTTGTCTCAAATACAACCTCAGAAATTTCTGAAGTTAGCAATGAGGCAATTAGACTAACAGGTCTTTCCGAGGAATTAAAACAATTAGTTGAACAATTTAAGTTAAAATCAGTTTAATAGGTATAGTTACAATTTACACCGAATTTAGTCCGGCACTTCTTGGTTATCTGATTTGTACTTTGTCAATGTCCAGCCAAAAAAATATCCACTACCTACACTATTTTTTCAATAAGCGTTATTCCTCCAACCAGGTAATAACGCAATCCCGCCTCACTTTCCACAACATTTCTTATGCTTTTTCCCCGAACCACAGGGGCAGGGGTCGTTTCGGCCAATTTTTGGTGCTTGATTTCCTTGCTCTGTCAAATTCTGGGGTTTTTGCTTTTGTTTACAATTGGCGTAAATGGATTTCAGTTTTTTATGTCGTGCTGGAATAAGCTGATAAAGTTCTGGTAATTGCTCTTTAAAACCTACTTTTATTGTATCAATATCAATTAGTAAGGAACAATCTTCAGTGAATTTCCATACTTTTTCCTGGTAATTAAATGATACGGCACATAGCAATTCTTCCGCTTCATTTCTTTTACCTACCGGATAAATATCAAAAAATGCATTTGTGCAAGAACATCCGGGTAGAACACAATATTGATCAATAATTATGCAATTCTTATCCATAAATTTCAAATGCAATGCATCTCCATAAGGCAAGAGATCATTGTAACCAATCATCAGTCCATTATAATCAATGTCATCATAATCAAAAATTGCATTGATTGATTCAGGTTTTGCTTCTTCAGTTAACTTGTTTTTTAAATCAAAATGAACTTTCGTTAACAATTGAAAATCGTTTTCGTCAAATTCATTAAGCAGCCGTTTAGCAAAATCAATTTCCTGTTGAGGGACCATTTTCTTATTTTTAAACCCGATGGTTCTTTCATTAATATCGCATTTTAAATTTTTATGCGCTTTAATTTCCATTTCGTTAATTTCGGATTGAACCGGTGTTAAATCCAAAGTCATAGTTCCACAACCGCAAGTTGGATCAGGGCAAACAGAATATGACATTTCATATTCTTCTGAGCTATCCTCAGTTTGAACCGTGGCAAACATCGTTTGAAAATTGTGACCTATTGTCAAAACCATTTTTTCCTCATTAATTTTTGTTGTTACTTCATTGCGCAAAGTCTTACTTCTTTTTTTGATTAAGTTCTATTTGACTAAATAGTGACTGGGCGGCCTGGAAGTGATTTTGTCCGAGAATTTATACCTGCACTGCAACTTGGATATAACTGTCTAACCAGATTTCAATCATTTGATTCGTTAAAATTACATTTAATCAAGCACAATGCCATGTAGATCTTTTAAAAGAAAGACACAAAATATTGATTTGTATTTTAACAACCATTTTCTATTATTTTATAAAACATAGAATTTTCAACGTTTATTTATGTTAGAATTACCTAGTTTTTTATCAATCAAAACTATAGTTTTGTGTTTCATCTTTGTATTTTAAACGTCTTATAAACCTGTGGGATTTATCTTTGATTATGTCATAGATCAACACACAATTAACCATTCGTATATCGTTTATTTCACGCAATCTATTATACAGGTTGAAACCTCTTCTTAAAGTGACAAATCAGTGTATAATTTGATCAGAAAATTATTCAGATGGCAATAGAATTAACGCTTTTACTCCAATAAAAAGATACTAATCCTGGGGGAAAAAGACATTCCTTCAATAATGAATTCCTGGAAACCATATCCATTGTTTTGAGCATATCTAAGATGGTTCCATTAATGCTACTTAAACTGAATAGAAACAAGTTACTCAGTTTCTATTCAAAGCTAGTTTTTATTGCTATTATAGGTTCAGACAAATAACTATTCGTTTAACGAAAGTGAACCACATTCATATTATCAATGGCTCCGCAGTCCTGGCGATGTAACCAATACCCAAAGTATTTCAGAAGATCGGCTAAAAAGTATTTCAGACGACTATTATTGTAATCACAATCAAAAATACATCTATATTAATAGCCAGATTATTAATTTTTTATCATGTTCGTTTGTAGTCTATGTAGGGATAAGTCATTAATTGTGGAAATCCAAAAACCTTTGAATTCAATTGAATGATATTCTACATTTTTCGACATAAAATCATTGTAAGAAGATAGAAACTAGGCTATTTTAACGTTAATTCAAATTTCACAATTGCTTTAAATAATATTATAAAATCCCATCATTCCATCTAAATTCCCATTTTAAATCTCAAATTTAACCAACCTAATGATTTTGCTAATTGATAATTATGACTCATTTACTTATAACCTTTATCAGTTGGTAGGGGCTTTGGGTTATAATGTTAGGGTTGTTTACCATGATAAAATATCGCTGGAAGAGATTGAAAATCTCAAACCGGATAAAATTATTCTTTCTCCAGGACCTAAGGCTCCTTGTAGTGCTGGAATTTGCCTCCAGCTCATCCAACATTTTTTCACCAGAGTTCCGATTCTGGGAATCTGTCTAGGCCATCAATGTCTGGGCGTTGCTTTTGGATCTGAAGTCCAATCTGCCAAAAGGTTGATCCACGGGCAAACCACTAAAATATATCATGATAAATCTCAAATTCTTAAAAGTTTACCTTACCCGTTTTTAGCTGCAAGGTATCACTCTTTGGCTTTGAATAGTGTACCACAAGGCTTCGTTAAATCAGCATGGGATAAGAATGACGAAATTATGGCAATCGAACATAAACAATTTCCTTTATATGGCATTCAGTTTCATCCAGAGTCATTTATGACTGATCATGGGCAACAAATTATGCAAAATTTTCTCAATGCTTAAAAAAAAGATACACAATATTACATCGAAAGCGGTTTTAAGAAACCTTCAAAGTGAAGAAAAAAATCCTTTCATGACTTTTAGCAATAGTCCAAACGGTTGGAAAAAATATCTGGCATTTGATCCTGTTGACCAATGTGACCATTCTTGTACTGAGGGTATTAGTCCACTACTCGATTTTGTTAAAAAGCATCGAGGAAAGTTTTTGGCGGGTTATCTAAGCTATGATTTAGGCTATGAGCTCCATCAAATACCTAACCCCAAAAAGGATAGTAGCAACCCGCCGTTTTTTCGCTTTGCTGCCTATGATAATTTTGTTGAATTTAATGATAATCAAGGCATAATATTCTATAATGATCCACAGTATCCGACACAAGTTTCTAATATCCTTGGTAGAGATATTAATGTTGAGGATATTTTACCAAAATCAGTACAATTCTTGGCTAAATTGGAAAAAACAGAATATGAAACGAATTTTAATAAAATCATAGATTATATAAAAGCTGGCGATATTTACCAAATTAATTATACCCATCAACTGGAAGCTGAATCGGAAGCAACAGCAAAGCAGCTTTTTTTAAATTTATTAAAAACCAATCCGGTGGATTTTGCAGCATTTTGGGACATGGATGATTTTAGCATTTTAAGTTTATCACCGGAAAGTTTTACTAAAATAAGAAAAAATATCATATCGACGCTTCCTATCAAAGGCACCAGACCAAGAGGGAGAGATTTAAAAGAAGATCAGTTAATGAAAAAGGAGTTGTTAGAAAGTAAAAAAGAACAAGCCGAATTGTTTATGATTACAGATTTACTTAGAAATGATCTGGGAAAAATAGCAGAGATTGGATCTGTCAAAGTTGAATCGAAAAAAAATTTACAAACACTGTCCAAAGTGTTTCATACCTATTCCGAAGTCTCAGCTCGTTTGCGGGAAAATATTTCTGGTATTGAAGCGTTAATTTCAATGTTTCCAGGAGGGTCTATAACAGGTTGCCCTAAAAAAAGGGCGATGGAAATCATTGATGAAATTGAAAGTTTTTCCAGAGGTATATATACCGGCAGTATTGGATATATCTTGCCAAATCAGGACATGGATTTCAATATTGCGATTCGCACGGTTGTTAAAAAAGGAGAACAATTATATTTAGGTGTTGGGGGCGGTATAACCATTGGATCTACGATGGCTGATGAATATGAAGAGACCCTGGCGAAAGCCCAATCATTCTTTAAAAATTAAGATAATATCATTTAAATATAAAGGGTAAGATAATAATCGTAAAATATGAATAATATTTTAAGACTTTCTAACTTTTCAAAACTAATGATGATAAAACAAGACCACTATGACACTGCAAAGCCTACTGAAAGATAATCCCCCACTAATAATGGGCATACTGAATCTAACACCGGATAGTTTTTCTGATGGCGGTAGTTACATAGACAAAACCCAGGCTATTGATTTTGCGTTACAAATGGTGAAAGAAGGCGCCGATATCATTGATGTCGGCGGTGAATCAACTCGGCCTGACGCTCAAAGAGTTCCACCTGAAGTGCAACTTCAACGAGTCGTGGAAGTTATCACTATGCTCCGACAAAGATTGCCTGGAAAAATTCCAATCAGTATCGATACAACCAGATCGGAGGTTGCCAGGGCAGCTGTTATAGCTGGTGCTTCGATTATTAATGATGTCCGAAGTGGTCGTGACGATGAAGAAATTCTTGAATTCGCAGCGGAAAAAAACTTACCGATTATCCTGATGCATATGCAGGGAACACCAAAAACAATGCAGATCAACCCTTCCTATGAAGATGTTGTAAAGGAGGTAAAAATGTTTTTTCGGGAACGTTGTCAGAAAGCTTTGGCATTAGGCCTGCCTAAAGCGAATATCATCATCGATCCAGGTATCGGCTTTGGTAAAACAAAAGATCATAATCTCAAACTGATGGCTTATCTTAATGAACTCACAACAATCGGGTACCCTGTCATGCTTGGAACCAGCCGGAAGCGCTTCATGGGTGCAATCTGCGCGGGGGCAAAACCCAAGGATCTCATTGGTGCCACCTGTGCGACAACTGCACTGGGCGTCCAGGCCGGTGTCAGGATTTTTCGAGTTCATGATATCAAACAAAACCGTCAGGCAGCAAATGTTGCCTGGGCTATTCATTCTTGTCGCTGCACCTAATTCTCATTTTTAAAACAATGGAACATATTCTTTTTTTAACTGGAAGACTAGCCGAAAAAAGCCTCATTCGGATGATGGAATCGATTCAGGCTGAAGAATTTAGTTATGAAATTCATAACCTTCCAATCACAGTAGCCGCCTTGATGACGACTGAAAAAATCCTACGTCGGCTGGATAATACCAGAAATGCCGATCGGATCATTGTTCCGGGATTTTGTATTGGAGATATTGAAGAAGCGAGCCGGAAGCTAGGCGTTCCTGTGGAGAGAGGACCCAAAGATCTAAAAGACCTTCCTGTTTTTTTTGGTAGAGGCCCTCAACCAGCCGACCTGAGTCAGTATGATGCTCGTATTTTTGCAGAAATTGTTGATGCACCGAATCTGAGTGTTGAGAAGATTTTGGAGGCAGCCGCTGCTTATCGGGCAGATGGAGCTGATGTCATTGATGTTGGTTGTCTACCAGATACAGACTTTCCTCATCTGGAAGATAGTGTCAAAGCATTAGTCGACAACGGTTATACCGTTAGTGTTGACTCCATAGATCCTCATCAATTGTTGAAGGGTGCACATGCAGGTGCACAATATCTATTAAGCCTCAAAGAGAGTACACTCTGGGTGGCAAGTGAAGTAGAGGCGACCCCCATTTTAATTCCTGAGCAGCCTGAAGAGATGGCATCACTCTATCGAAGTATTGACATTCTCCTTGATCAAGGAAAATCTTTTATAGCCGATAGTATTATTGACCCCATCCATTTCGGTTTTGTACGATCGATTGTTCGTTACCAAGAACTAAGAAAAGCTTATCCTGATATTGAAATTATGATGGGTATCGGAAATCTTTCTGAGCTAACCGAAGTGGACACAGGTGGTATTAATACCATCATGTTGGGTATGATGTCTGAATTACGAATCGGAAATCTGCTTACCACCCAGGTAAGTCCGCACGCAAAGCGCAGTGTAGCTGAACTTGATCTGGGACGTCGCATCATGTTCAGGTCCCGTGAGGATATTTCTTTTCCTAAAGGATACCATACCGGGCTCATGAGTTTACACGAGAGGGATCCTTTTCCCAATAGTTATGAAGAAGTCAAAGAACTATCAGAGCAAATTAAGGATTCAAATTTTCGTATCCAGGTGACGGCAGATGGTGTTCATATTTTTAATGGTGACGGTTTATTTACCGGAACAGATCCTTATGAACTCTTTAAAAACCTTAGTTCCCTAAATGACAATGCACCACATGCATATTATATCGGACTTGAACTGGGAAGGGCCCAAATTGCCTGGCAATTAGGAAAACGCTACACTCAGGATGAAGAGCTGGATTGGGGTTGTGCCTATCGTTCAGAAGATGACAATAACCATGGCCCTCGATTGCACCACAAAGAAGAAAAATCGACTATGCAGGCCCGGAAAAAGCAGCGACGTGAAAACAGAGCGAAGAACACTAAACAGGGGTGTGATGATACAACCCCAAAATAAGTGTTATAATTCGGATTGTGATCGTTTTGATTACCATTTACACACCGGTTGTTCCGCAGATGGGTCCGGAACTGTCAAAGATTACTGTAGGGAAGCTGTTAGAAAAGGATTTATCGAAATTTGTATTACCAACCACCAAGAATGGATATCAGCAGCTAACGGATATTATGACTATGCCATGCGGAACACCAACTGGCATAAGCTCCTCCGTGATATCGAAGCGGCCAGGCAAGATTTCCCGGAACTCTCCGTGAAGCTGGGTTGTGAAATTGGTTATTATCCACAATACGCCACCGAAATCATACAATTCACCAAAGAACTTCCCTTTGATTATGTCATCAGCAGCGTTCATGCCTTGGAAAACAAAACTCTGAGCGATGTTAAGATTTCTGGCAGCAAAGATAAAAATGTTCAGATTAAATGGATCAGGAGATATTATTCATCGATCTTAGAAATGGTACAACATGACTATTTTGACTGCGTCGGGCATTTTGACGTTGCAAAAAGACACATCCCTTTCCAAGCTCTGGAAGCCTGTCAGGATCTGATTAATGATATCGCAAAATCCATGATAAAATATGATATCGGATTTGAATTGAACACCAGCCATTGGTTTCTGGCTAACCAGGAATGTTACCCTGGCCTGGAAATCTTACAGGTATTCAAGGATGTCGGTATCAAAAAAGTAACTATCGGATCCGATGCTCATTCCCCGGAAAACCTTGGACAGGGGATACTAAAAGGATTGGAAATTCTCAAAAAAGCTGGTTTTGCCTCTTTATGTACTTTCTCAAAGCGAATTCCTACTTACCACACTTTGACACCTTAGAATATGTTGAATAAAAAGTTTTTTGATTTCACTTTTCTTCTAAACCAAGTTTATCTGTTAACAAATCATGCATCACTATTTCATATTCAGAACCGGGAGCCACCTTTTTAATAATCCGATAATTTTCTTTCAAAGCTTTTTCCAACTCCTTTTGGGGAATCAAACCTGTTCTAGTGGATAATATCAGACTCTCTAGGACCAGGGCTTTAGCCCTGTTTGTAAACTTGCCATCCCTTCGGGTATTGATATGGACAATGTCAGCCTCAAACAAATAGCTGTTTTCCTTTTCTGTCGTAGTTTCCAATCTAGCCTCGATGCTCAATGGAGAGTGAAGTAATACCGGCGCATTAATTAGTTCTGCTATTCCAAAATTTATTTTTTCCTTACGATAAAGGGTATTATAAAAAATGGTAGGATCGTCAACAGCATTAAGCGCAAATTCCTTTTCTGCTAAAACATTCTTAAGGGTGCTTGATCCTTTATACATTTCTATGATTATCTTATTAAAATTCCTTATTTTCATACCAAAAGGAGCAGCATGGGGGATTTGACCTTTATAGCTCGAAACAACAACTTCATACAGCCAGTTATCTTTTAATCCTAACATTTTTAATGTGTTCATTTTAACCCTCCGGAGAACCACATAATAGTTGATATATCTTGCTATTCAACACTTTAAGTGATACTAAACGTTTACATTATTAGACAGACAATTGTTAAAAAAACAGGAACATCATGCAATTATTAATAAGTGTTACCAATGCCAAGGAGGCACAATCAGCAGTAGATGGAAACGCTGACATCATTGATGTAAAAAACCCTTCAGAAGGCGCCCTGGGAGCCAATTTCCCACACGTTATCCGGTCTATCCGCCAACAAGTCCTCCCGGAATTGCCATTAAGTGTTGCCATAGGTGATGCCCCATACAAGCCAGGAACCACTGCACTGGCGGCATTGGGAGCAGCTGCCTGTGGGGTCCAATTTGTTAAAGTAGGCCTTTACGGGACAAAAACCACCCATCAAGCAGTAATTTTGCTAAAGGAGGTTTGTCGGGCCGTCAGAGACTATGATGCTACTATCAAGATAATAGCTGCTGCCTATGCTGATGCCCACAAAATTGGGGCCTTTCCTTGTCTGGAATCTCCAGCAGTAGCTGCCGAAGCAGGTGCTGATGGCTGCATGTTGGACACTGCAGGAAAGGGCGGAACCTCACTTTTTTCATACTTGGGAAATGGGGAATTGAATCAATTCGTGTTAAATTGCCATCAAAGAGATCTTATATGCGCACTTGCCGGATCCCTTAATAAAACGGATATTCCCCGCATATCTGTTATAAACCCCGATATTATTGGATTCAGAACCGCAGCCTGTGATGGTGATCGAATACATGGTGTCATCAAAAGGCAACGGGTTGAGCTATTAAAAAACTTAATCAAGGCAACAGACGTGTCCCATAAGTAGCACCCTGATCAAGCAATTGCTCTAATCGTTCGGGATGTTTTCCATTTACCAGCCAGCCTGCCAGATTGGTTTTTTCAAAAGTCGAAGCAAAACATCGATCCACAACCTGGCTTTTAGATAGCATGGACATATTTACGACTTCCGCCAATTCATTTCGTTTATTAGCATCTGAACTTTCCTGAAAAATCCCATCAACACTTTTCAATAAAACCAATTGCCGTGCTTCAGCCAACTTAGCAATCCAGGCAGCTATTGAATCAGAAGTTACATCCCAATTTCTGGGTAGGGCGTCAGTTTGCCTAAGTAAATCATAAGTTAACATTACAGGTACGCGTCCTATTTCCAATACTTCACGGGCTGCAGCAAGTTTCCGAACCGGGATTCCATTAGGTATCAGAGAAGCCAATAGATGTCCAAATTGATCCATACCCATTATCGACATCCAATGGGAAACATCAGCATCAAGACCAAATCTCGAATCATAGTCTCTTACAGCATTGGCAAAGGCTCCACCACCTGGAATTATCAGTGTTTTATGCCGAAGGCTCAGTTCTGATATTTTCTGCAATAACTCAGGCAATTGGTGACTTTCTCCCAGACTTCCGCCCACTTTTATGACTGTCTCAATCATTATAATCCTTTTTGTCCACCTTCTTTAATAAATAAGCTACGGCAAAGGCTGGAAGTGCAGTAATCGGCCAATTACAAGGCTCCTCCTTAAAATTTATGACAGTTCGGTCTAAGCGTCTGGCTATTTCCTTCACAATAAACTCTCCGGCTCCCACCAATGCTAAAGGTAAATCATTTTCCAAGCCACTCAATACCATTAACAGCGACTCTGTGATTTGTTGAAGATGTTTTTCCCCAAGATAAACGGCAAGTTGATAAATAGCTTTTTCATCCATCATTTCACAATCCGCACATACCAACCGGGCTAATCGAGCCTGAGCTGCCTGGACTGTTTTGGGTCTACCATCAGGTGTAGGACCGGAATAAGCATCAGAATTTATTTTGCCCAAAATAAGGTAAACATCCGCCATGCAGGTAAAATTTTCCGCAGCCACCCGACATAATACACCATTGATTGGTACTTGATCGACAATTGTATTTGGATTTGTCCTTACCGACGCACTGTAGAGTAACTCTCCGCTGGTAAGTCTTTGGAGGTCTGTAAAACCTCGGTTAGTTATCTTGCCCTGTAGTATTGGAATAATGTCTGTTGTCGTACTTCCAATGTCAATCAAAATACAGCTAGGATGTTCGATAGCCAGAAATTGTGCACTGGCTAGCCAATTTGAAGCGGCGCAGGAAAGTGGATCATAGACTGCCTCCGCCATTGATAGAAACGAACCGTCAAGACTGAAAGTGTAGATAGTTGATTTTGAAAAAGCCTGTTCAACAGCACCAAGTACAAAAAGAACACCTTCACGCTTAGTCTGGAACGCGTCGGATAATTCAGCGGTCATTGTGAGCGCTACCTGAGAATAATCCAACAATCCCAATTCAGCTCCCATTTCCTGAAGTAATACTGTCAGACTTTCCCGTTTCCGCCAGATTTCAAATGGCCTGACAGCTATTTGGTGGCTTAACAATTTTTGATGTTGGTATTTCAGCAATACTGCTTTAATATTAACGCCGCCTATGTCTAAACCTAAAACAGTTTTGGTTATCATACCAGATCCTCCTTATTGAACACGAATTTTCCTGATAGTAATAGTTCATTTGGCAGCCTACCTTCCCAGGAGGCGTTCCAAATAGCCTCCGCCAGATTAATATTGGCAACCTGACGCAATCCAATGTAACTTGTAGTCAGACGTGGATTGATCTCAATTAAATAGCACTTCGTATCAGTCAAAAGCATATCTACTCCAATGTAGCCTTTAAGTCCCGGGATAGTTTCTGAGGCTAGTTTTGCCAGATTGACGATCTCTTCAGATGTATTACAATTAAAAGGAACTTCGCCACCCTGGTAATTGAACATGTTATCGATTTTTATGAACTGTTTATTAAGACTCAGGCAATTGCATGAGTTTTCGGTTAGCAACAGGGCAGCACTAATATGTTGACCTTCAATATACCTTTGAAGTAACAGTTGCCCTTCATTGTTTTTAACCGACTCTAAAGCTACTAACAGTGATTTTTTATCACGGATGAGATGAATACCTTCACAACCAATACCGTCAACAGGTTTTATGATCAAAGGAAAACCAAATCTATTTACGGATTCCTTTAACTGTTTTATGTTGACCAACCAAGTATCTGGTGTGGAGAGACTGGCCTGACAAAAACGTTGATGACACTCCCATTTATTTGCAGCCAAAGCGATGGCATCGGGGCTGCTGCCTAGAAGATGAACGCCTTGGGACGCTACCAATTGATTTAGACTTTCCAGTATACCATCACTTTCAGGGGCAATGATAAAGGCAGCGTTGCATTTTCTGGCTAATCGTGCCAGTGTCTTTAGATGATCATTTGGATCTAAATCAACAATATGATCTGCAGTTAATGAGATATCAGTCAGACGTAAATCACGTGTTGTAATGATGAAGGCTTCATTCCAGGCTGAAAAGTCAGCCAGGACAGCTTGCAACATTGAGAGGCCTTCGACCACCAACTCTTTTGGTAGGTCCCGATCAGGCCATCCTCCACCAGAAAAATATTCGTGAACTAATATTGTAGGAGTTCCCATTACCATGAAAATTGTTCCTGTTTTAGATTTATTGAAAGGCGTCGTTGTCCATGGTGTCAAAGGCGAACGTAAGTGTTATCAACCGGTAAAAAGCCTTTTGACAGACAGTACCGATCCCCTTAAAGTTGCTCGCGCCCTGCATGCAGAGACTAACTGTCATGCCTTCTACATCGCAGATCTGGATGCAATTCAAGAAACAGGCAATAACAGGTCGGTTATTAAAGAAATAAGCACTCGTTTGAATGTTGCCCTTTGGGTGGACGCTGGAACCACTGACCTTAAGTCAGTTAAACAGTTGCTGGTAGCAGGTGCTGATGTTGTGATTATTGGATCGGAAACGCTAACTTCTTTACAACAGCTCAGAACGATTTGTGGTTCGATAACTCAGAAAAAAATAATTTTTAGCTTAGATATCTCAAAAGGTACAGTCCTTTCTCGTGCCCCTAGTCTGGCTGGCGTTCGGCCAATGGAAGCTCTGAAGCTACTAATTCAGGAAGGCTTGGATCGTTTTATCCTTTTAACTCTGGATGCAGTAGGTACAGCTCAAGGTCCTGATTTACCTATACTTCGGGAAGCTGTTCAAAATTTCCCTTCGGTTTCATTTATAACTGGCGGAGGCGTGAAAACACCAACCCATTTACATGATTTGTCAACAGCTGGAGCAAGGCATGTTCTCGTCGCCACCTCACTTCACAAGGGCTGGATCACAGGTCGAACGATGCCGTCATCTTTGAAATAGCAAGTTTTCACTCTCCAATAAGGCGGCAAAAAGAGTCGCTGCCACGACATCAGCAGTGGTTCCTGGATTTAACTTGTGTTGTTTATCCCGAAGCGCCAGATCGAATTTTTGTATTTCTGCTTTATCACCGAAAATTCCACCATTCTTCAGAATCGTATTAGCTCTATCTGAAACATCTTGCGCTATTGACATTCCGTTTTTTCGAGCAATCAACGTATCCGGAACTTTGGCGAGAATAGTGAGGAATGTCTGAACGATGGCTTCTGATCGTCTTGCCCCTTTATTTAATGTCTCCTTTAAACAGACTAGCCCGGTATCAAAAGTAATTTGATATCCAGTTACATACTCTCTGGAAACAGCGTCCCGATCACGTGCCTCCTCCATTGCCTGAATAAGGGTAATATCCACTGCAATTTCGTTCAAGTCATAGCGATCCGATTTCCCTAATCCTGCCGGTTTTGCCAGGCGAATAGCCTCATAAGTCAATCGGGTGTCATCAACAGTCAAATTATTCAAGACTGTTTTCACAGATGTTTTTAGGTTTTGAGATGGATATAAACAGGCAGCTTTTGCTAAAGGTGCTAACAAGAGGACAATCCCCAAATTGGTGTTTACACCGACAAACTTTCTTGTTGCTTGTATGGCACTAAGTATTGTCTCACCCACAGAAACTTTTGTTGCATTTCTTAAAGCCGGCCCAATGGCAGAGGCGCTGATCAAGAAGTCTTCAAAAGAAGTGTCATGAAAGTCATGACGCCGTGTGACATTGCCAGGTTTTTCGGCACTGACTTCAAGAAGACAGGCCATTTCCGCAGCCCAAGCGATTTGGTTAGCATCCATCAATTTTCAGTCAGTTGTTAGGATATAATCAGCCAAATAACCAGCCACGTCAAATCCTGTCGTTTTTTCAAGACCTTTCCAACCAGGTATGGTGTTTACTTCAATCAAAAGATATTTTCCACCTTCTAAGGGCAAGAAGTCAACCCCTCCATAGTTAGCTCCCAAAGCCTTGACAGCTTTGACACTCAAATCTTCCAGAGTTCCATTGAGGTTTAACTTTTCTCCAGTGGCGCCGTTACATATATTGCATTTCCAGGATGTGCCTTTTCTGGTCATGGCAGCTACTGCCCGATCGCCAACCACAAAAACACGGATATCCTCAAAACCATGAGGGATGAATTCCTGCAGATAAAAAATATAGTGACTCATTTCAAGCGCTCGGAATGTCCGATAGGCGATGTCCTTGTCTGAAACTCTAATCATCCCTCTACCCTCTGAACCAAAGAGCGGCTTTACTACAACATCTCCACCCAACTGCTCAAAAGCGTCCATGGCATCATCAAAACGCTCTGTAACAATGGTGCGGGGAATTGGGATGCCTTCCGCCTGCATCAAAGCCAGTGTATAATATTTATCAACACCGCGCTCAATAGCTGTTGGTGGATTGATGATTCTCGTTCCTGTTTTTTCCAAACAATGCAAAGCATCCATACGATAAATAACCTGTTCAAGAGAACCACCCGGAATGCTACGGAGAATCACTGTCTGATAATCGGCCAGTGATTCTCCGGCTGAGGTAAGCTTCGTCTGCTGTCCTAAAGAACTAACAAGAGAGGTAATAGGAAAACAAGGCACGTCATGGCCTCGAAGGTCAAATGCTTTCTGTAAGCTTTTAGTATATATGGCTTTCGGTTTCCCAATTATCGCAACCTTCATACCATACATGCTTTTTTTAATATTTCAGCATTTACCTTACCGGCTTTATAACCTCGACCACTATTTAATTCGTTGATATAAACTTCTGCAGGACTAAATAACAATGGATCAATTTTATAGAAATCGCACTCATAACGCTGGAAAAGATCGTAAAATGGCGTGCCGTAATCTTGGGATGCTGATGAAGGTAATTGCTTAATGATGTCAACGACTGTTTCCGGTTTGGATTTTACGGTGTACCAGGCTTGTCCTCCGTATAATACGGCATCATTTGTCTTCCCTATGGCTCGCATGTTATCTTGGGCGATAGCTGCTATGGGGCAATTCCCAAAACCTGAAACAACACAATTGATGTCGAATCCAACTTCAAACATTTTATGTAAACCGGTCTCAACCACTCGACTTGCAATTTGAACTGATCCAACTATACTGGCTGTGGGTGCTACGAGAATTGTCACTTTATTGGGAGAAACACCACATTTGTCTGCGACCCAAGTCGCTACTTTATCACCTGGAAGTTTGTTACTTTCCAATATCAATACCGCCACATCTGATTCCTCGGCGATATCCAGTTTTTTCAACAATGGCTCTTTCTTATAGAGACTACGAGCAGGGCCTGATCCCATTGCTTGATAAGATTTCTGTCCATCTATATCAACTTTGACAAACCATCCGGCATACTGAGCGGCCATGCAGGATTTGACCGGTTGACTGATGGTCACGATGACAGAGGGTATGATAAGCCCGCCATAATTAAGGGAACTAAAATTTACTTTTCCCAAGCCGCCCATGCAGGCTTCACTAAAAAGTCGGCCGGCTTCATAAGATCCTGTAACATTGACACCTGCGTCAATAATGGTTGCTCCGCAGGATAATTTTTCCACAGCAATATTTAAAGACTCTGCCTCTTTTTCCATCAAACAGGCGATCTCATACGATTTTTTATTAATGCTCAACACGGATTAAAATCTCCCCTTTCCCAAATGCGTTAATGTCACCCGAATAGCGTTGGAAAAGACCTTCAGCTATTGATGGGTCAAAAAGTACACCCAAGTTTTTGAGGTACTTAGAAAATATTCCCATATCCACAGGCTGGACAATTGATTCAAAATGATATGTCGGAAGCAACGGTTCAATCGTTCCCAAAGAAACAACGGACCCTCGTTTCATTCCGGCTCCGGCTCGCCGTCCAATATGACCAAACACCATAACTGTTCCGGCAACCATTTTCGCGCCAACAAAATCACCGGCATTCCCCAATACGACAATCAATCCACGCCGCATACAGGCACCAAGTTCTGCACCTGCATTTCCTTCAACGACAATAACACCGCGGTTAACACCGTGGTTTTCTCCCGGACGACCGGCACCTGTCTGATGACCGGCGTTACCTTTGATCCAAAGGCGCCCACCTTGCATGCTAATCCCGGCTTTATCACCGGCATCACCTTCAACAAAGATCATTCCACCCTTCATCGAGGCACCCACGTGCATGCCGACACTTCCATGAACAACAATCTTGCCGCGAGTCATTGAAGAACCGATCCTTTTGACGTTCTTCACATCACCATCAATATGAATAAGATCAGATTTTTCACCTTCAACAGTGAACAGATCGCCCAATCTTCGCTTTCTTCGCCCGTAATACAGCGGAAAATCAAGAATTTCCTGGTAGTTTCGATCAACAAATAAATCAGGGCAGATACATTCTGCCTCAATTGGAATCGTCGTTGGTTCTTTCAATCTTAAACTGATATCGTTTTGGTCACTTTCAAGTTCCTTTACGAGTCCAACACATGATACACATCCCAAACCTCACCTCCTATTTTCCCTAATCCCTTTTAAGGATTGTTTAATACGACTTACAGAATTCCTAATTAGTTTTCAGCTCTCACCGACTAAAATCTTATAAAACGTAAAGTAAACTATACCGCTCCTAATAATTCATGTAAATGAAAGTGATATTTGCCTAGCTTGCCGCCATAGTTACCTGCCGTGATTTTTAATACGCCTGGCAAACAAGCGGCTTTGATTCCAACCTGCATTGATCGCTGTACCTTGTTTTCATCCACGCCATCGATAACAATTTCCAGTACAGAATTGACACCAGTTGGTAAAACAGTACCGACTCGACTTTGAATGGAAGGGCAGTAGCTGGTATTAACCGAGACGGCTTGCCCTTTATATTTAGACCCAATTTTACTACCACTACGTACGATTCCACCGGGAAATGGCATGATAATCCCTGGAACTTCTCGCATCGCTTCGACAGCAGTTTCCGCTGCTGCCAACACTTTCTCCTGACTTTCCCCAAGAATGAAAAAATTTCCGCCGCCAACAGCTTTACCAACACCAAAGCTTTCTTCTACGACGAATTCTCCATCCATGACAGGTACCCGCCAGAACCGACGACCATCGATTACTTTACTACTTT
>Ga0233431_1002458_pt1 | contig 25853 bp, 24 predicted proteins | sample SI_118_April2016_FD_179867 | JGI IMG/M metagenome (GOLD analysis project Ga0233431, IMG submission 179867) | Seawater microbial communities from Saanich Inlet, British Columbia, Canada - SI_118_April2016_200_MG | ecosystem: Environmental > Aquatic > Marine > Inlet | place: Canada: British...
CTAAACTGAAATTTTGTTCAAAATTTACCCAAGTTTGTGCAAGAATTATTATTCATAATTTTAGAAGAATTAATTATTTTGAGAGTATTTAGAGTTTATACGCAAGGTCAGTATTGCCACAAGCTTTAAATAGTTTTTATCGTTCTAAAAAACATAAAAGATGGTAAAAAGAAGTTTATATTTGGATTTATCGACGGTATTTTTAATTGCTTCTATATTTGTTTTTAGTATAAATTTTGTTAGTGCAAATTTTGAAGGGTGTTGGGAGTATAAGAATACTAATAATGCTATTTGTGTTGAACAGGGGGGCGATGGTTGCTTTTGGGTAGATGCTTCTGAGGATATTTGTTTTGAGGACGGTGGTTGTTGCATGGATACTAATTGTGGCCTTTGGGAAGGAACTAGTCAGGCAACTTGTGCAGCTAATGATGGAACTCTTAATTGTACTTGGGAAGCGGGGAATTTTAGTTGGACGGATGGAAATGATATTGTCCATATAAGCAATGGTACTTGTTATTCAAATAGTTTTGAAGATTGGGGTGGATATAGCGAGGGATGTTGGCAATATGATGGGGATCAAAATTCTTGTGCTTCACAAGGTAGTAGTTGTTCATGGGCTTCAAATGATCAAAACCAAGACCCATGGTGTTGGATTAAATCTTTAAGTGATGCTCAAAATGAAAATCTTAATGCAACCACAAATGATATTGGTTGTTGTGAAACTGCTAGTTGTTGGCAATATGATAATAATGAGGCTTCTTGTTCAACTAGTTTCAATGGAACTTGTTATTATGAAAATAATACTTATGGTGGCGGATGGTGTGATGTAAAACCTGCAAGTGAATTAGATGAATTTCAATGTAATTATACGAAACAAAATCTTTTTATGCCTTATAATTGGAATGGGGCCTCTTGTGATGATAATGGATTTGGTGCATTTGACGGGGATTTTGATTCTTGTTTTAGTACGGGTGGGTGGTATAATGAGACCGGTGGTTGTGTAATGCCTGATGATGGTTTTGGTGGTGGGGGCGGAGGATCTCTTTTCTTTGATGGTGCTAAATGTTGGTTTGCAGATAATCAACCACAGGTTTGTGGAAATATTACTGGTTGTGCTTATTGTGTTGCAGGCAGTGGTGTAAATGGTGTGGCAAATGATACTGCAGGAAATATATGTTATAATAAGATGGCAGGGTATTGTGAAGGTCATGATGTTGGGGATCAGGCAGTTAGTTATATTAATGCTAATAATTCTGCTAGTTTGGCCTGTACAGATATTGGAGTAAAAGCTGCTTGTAAATATGGCCCTCTTCCAACCTGTAAGTGGGATAATATTTCTACAGAGGTTGGGTCTTACTGTATCTTCGGAAATGGAGACAAGTCTGCTCCCCCCGCTCAATATTGTGAAGATCCTGCTGCAAAAAATAACTATAGTGTTTGTAGTGAGTTGATTGAAGAATTTATGATGCCTTGTAAATGGCAAAATACAACTTACCCTATTACTAATTGTACATTTAATGACCAGGCTGTTTTTGGCGATGATGGAGATAAAGATTTTGAGATTATCAATAGTCAGTTTTCATGTACTTCTGCAGGTGGAACTTGGATGACTGAGAATTATGTGGACGGAGGAGTTTTGAAACAAGATTCATGGTGCGAGATGACTGGAATGTTTGATATTGATCAAGGACAAGGACAAGGTAATAAGTTTAATTGTGATAGTTCTTGTTGGGCTTGTGAGCTTCAGGTAAATGGTACTGCTTGGGGAGATGTTGCGGCTGCAGAGTCTGCTTGTGTTGAATCTGCTTTGGCAAAATGTAGGTGGACAAATGATACCTTGGGTAACGCTGCCTTCAATGGGCTTGGTTGGTGTGACTATGCAGATAATGGTGACTGTAATTTAGATTGTGAGAGTTGTAATTCTATGAATGATCCTCAGACGGCTTGTGAGGGAAGTATGGCAAATGATGGAACCGGTTGTAAATGGGTGAGCGAAGGTAGTGAGAATTATTGTGTCGATAAAAGTAAAAAAACCTGTGGGAGTGATTGTTTTTCATGTTTCACATTAGATTCTTGTCGAAATAGTTCTCTTGAATGTGCCTGGTCAAACTCATCTAATTTATGTAGTCCTGATGGGTTTACCGGAGAGGTTTGCTTTGATGGGATAGATAATGATGGGGATACAATGATTGATTGCGGAGATCCGGATTGTGGTTTTGATAATTTCTGTGGGGGTAATGTCTTTGGAGGAGATTGTTTCGCACAGTTAACTGAGGGAACCTGTAATCAAACAGAAGCTTTTGAGATTGATGGAGTAATGGCTAACTGTACATGGTTAACAGATACTTGGAATGAAGAGGGGTGGTGCGATATGCCCGGTGCGAATTGTTGGAAGTTTGACGGTGATTTGGTTGCTTGTGGTCTAACTGTGGGTTGTACAAATGATACTACCTCCATGGGTTCGGATGCCTGGTGTGAAATGAATTGGACGAATATGGATGAGGCGAATTGTTGGAGTGCTAATAATGAGTCTGCTTGTGGCGCTTTGTCCGGGGATTGTTCTTGGAAGAATGATACCTGGTGTGCTTCTGAACAGGGGCAGAATGATCAGTGGTGTATTGATAATCCTAATGCTGGCTGGTGTGATTATTCTCCTTTTGCTCAATGTATGGGTCTCGACTCAACTGGTTGTTCTAGTAATGCCAATTGTACATGGCAAGAAGATAATTATTCTATGCAGGGAGGGTGGTGTGATGTTGCTTGTTTTGACTGGAATTTAAATGAGACTCAGTGTGGTGATGCTGCAGGGGGAAGTGGACTTTGTGAATGGAGGAGTATGAGTGAAACTTGTCAACCCTCTACTTTTATGATGATGGGGTCAATAGGTGTTGGTGGAAAAACTGGTTGTTGGCAATATGATGGTAATGAAACCGGTTGTGCCTTGAATAGCGATACTTGTATTTATCAAAATGATACTTATGCGAATAACAATCTTTCAGGCGAGCCTAGTGGGTGGTGTATGGGCTTAGCAGAGAATCAACATTTCGGGGATATTGAAGGGGATGTGGTTGATTTGGCAATGGATACTGATAACGTAATGGGGATGCCTGAGAGTGGGGTTAGTGATGAGGTAGATATTATGGGTCTGGGGATGAGGGTAACAGATGAAGGATTTAATTTTGGTGCAGGGGTTGTGAATATTAGTGATGCTATTCTTTGTAATGGTTATGCTGTGGGAAACTTTGAGGCAGGGCCATTTGCACAAAAGATTCCGGGAGAAGGAAATAGCACTACTAGCTTCTTTTGGTATTTAGATACTAATGGAAATAGTATTGATGGTTGTAGGGCAGTTCAAAATTCTACAAGCAATTTGACTGGATATGACTTTTTGATTAAATATACTTCTAGAAATACTAGCTCTGGAATTAGTGAGACTAAACAGTTAATGAGATGTTCTAATTCTTCAACAGATACTTGGTCTCCTACAAATGCCCAGGTTACAACTAGTAAGAAGCTTAGTTGTGGTGAGATTGGGGGCGTTATGGTTGCTGTTTCATCTCAGGATTTAGAAGGTTTTTCAGAATATGATGAAACTGCAGTTATGAAGGTCTTCATATCTAGTGCGAATGATACTGATTCTAGGACTAGTCCTTCAGATAGTGTTGGTCCTGGTTATTATACTCCTGGAACTATTGATTTTGAATTTGTAGATTGTTCGGATCCGGATATTTTAAAGAATAACCCAAAGGGTGCGGAGAAATGTAAGAATTTCCAGAAGTTTGGATTCAATGTTTATGAAGAGTGTAAGAATGGTATTGATGATGATGAGAATGGCCTAGTAGACTGTGATGATCCTTTCTGTTCTTATATGCCTGAATGTAATGATGGCACCGGATTTGCATTTAATTCAAATTCTAGCGATATAACTTCACCTGTTGTGACTTTTAGTGATGTTGAAAGGCTTCATGATGCTGCTTTCTTAAAAGTTGATACTAATGAGCCTTCAAATATGACCTTGACATTTTATAAAAATGATTCTACTTGTAAATTGTTGAATGTTACAGTTAATGATACTGCTAGTGGTTATCAGGCAAATGCAAACTTTAAGCCGTTCCACTCTATTGATCTAATGCAAGATACTTTGGGATATGCTTTGACTAACAATACTGCTTATTATTATAAAGTAATTGTTTGTGACCCCTCTAACAACTGTGCTGTTTCTGCATGTTTGAATTTCACAACTAAGACAACCGCAGTAGATAAAACCTTTATCTTCAAAGTAGATCTTCCCGAGGGATATACTGTAGATATTCCTGCATTGAATAAAACAGCTTATAATTTTACAGAGGAGTTTGGCGGGACATGGTATGATGTGGGAATTAAGACAAATACTTCAGTTACTAAGAATATGAATATGACAATTCATTGTGGGGATATGTCTATTGGATTCTTCGGAATGAACGTTCTTAGTCCAACAAATATTGATTTAACAAATGCGTTTGTTTGTGATACTGTAAATAATTTAATGGGAATGAATTCTAGTTTGAAGAAGTGGAATACTTTGATTAGTGATTTACACCTTGGTGGTGCGGCAGATTATATTGAGATTACGATTCCAGTTGCTTATAGCGCCAGTAACACATTCAATTGGACCAATGATGAGGGTGGTTTAGGTCAAGATGTTGATGATTATGTAAGTTGTAGAGACGGAGGGAATTCAAATACAATTTGTAGTGTTCCAGTCTCTATGGGCTTCTCGGCATACACTGTGACAACCCCTGCGGCTGCAGCTCCCGGAGACGGAGGAGATGCTCCAGGTAGCGGAGGCGGAGGCGGAGGCGCAGCATCTAATGTTACTATAAATGTAACAAATAATGAGACAATAGTAATTGCTGATAATACATCAATTGAGGATGAAGAAGATAATAATGACTCTACTGACAAGAGTGTGGCAGAAATTGCAAACGAAAAAGCCTCTAAGCTCTATACCTCGGCAAAGGAATTCATCCTAGAAAATAAAAAATCGGTCGGAATCGGAATCGGCGTTTTAGTTCTAGTGATCGCAGGTATCGTGGGATTTGTTGTTTACAAAAAAAGAAAGCTTAGCCTCAGTTAAGTTAAATATTTTATTTTTTTAATATTATCCCAATCTAAGAATATATTTTTTATTTAGTAAATGGGCTTATCCAAATAAACAATTTCATCTTCGCTTAATTTAAGCTGTTGTCTAATAGTTGGATTTTGCAATATTACCTTCACTAACATAAATTCTTTCATGGCTTTTTTAATAGAAATATGACATTCCCGAGCATATTTCTGACAAATAGTTTTTTTCTTAGCAGCTCGTTGATTTCGTAGCCATATTTTTAAAATTCGAGTTGGTTTTTTGTAGTTTGTCCACCCATCCCTGTCGTATTTTTTAGCCCCAGCGATACCAGCCCCAAGTAAGAAATATTCATATGTCATGAATCTCCAATGCTGCTGTCTATAGATCCTCCCCCGGAACACATCAGCCCGGCTCAAGGCATCATATGCTTTAGCTAGCTCTATTCCTTTGTATTCCATAGGAATATTTTCTTCCATCCATAAAAAAATTTCATCAATAGACATATTTACCTCATCGAAGATTTTAATCATTTTATCATCTATTTTAGCTGTTTTGAAAATATATTGTAATGCTGAGAATATAGATTCTTCTTTATTCCTCTCCCCAACTTCCTTCATTAACGCTGGGTTATCCATATGGCTAATCATTTGTAAATCGTTTAGTGCTGCCCGCATATCTCCCTTTGCTTTAATAGAGATTGATTTTAGTAAATCACCAGCAATGGCACAGTTTTCTTTATCACACACGCTCTCTAATACTTCTAAAACAGCCCTATAGTCAACATCCTTTAAGGCGACCAAATCTCCTTTCTTCCGAAGTAGACTAAATTTTTTATCCCATATATCATTGGCGGTAATAATTAACGGGAATGCACTTTTTTCAATTAGACTTAAAAGTTCAGCAAGTCCACCACGGTCCCTTCTGGCACTTATACCATCAACTTCATCAACCAAAATAATCTTGTTCTCCTTGAATAAACTTTTTTGTTTAGTAGCAGGTCCAATAATATTATGGATTTTACCTTTATCTCTAAAGTCAGATGCATTCATCTCCAATATCTCAGCATCCATTTCATTAGCCACTGCATAAGCAAGCGAAGTTTTTCCAACACCGGGAGCCCCATGTAAAATGAGTGCTTTTTTCTTAGGAAAAGCTTTCAAAAATGCCTTAACTTTATCAATTGCAAGAGATTGGCCCCTAATCTCAGAAAAATTAGTCGCTCGATATTTTTCACTCCACGGAATATTTTTTTGTTCTATCATATTTAAGGAATTTCTTAAATCCCCTCCGGCGATTTAACTCCTTGTCCAGCCAAAATAAATCCGGCTAAAAGTGCCTCTAATTGGATAAATTCGTCACTCCCTTCAACTAGCCTAAATTCTGCCTCACCAGTTTTTTCAGTCAATGCAACTTTTAATGAATTATCAATTTGTAAATTCCAAATTTCTTTTTGAATAGCTTTAATCACATCTTGTCCAGAGATAGATTCTTTCAGCATTATATCAAGCAGCTTATCCCTAGAGTTAACAAAATCTCCGCTTAAAGCATAATCCAATACAACCTTAATGTCACTTGGTTTTGCCTTAGAGACAATGGTGTTTACAAGGTCTGGTGTGATATTTGGAGAAATAGAAGCAGTTGCCTGTAATAGGTTAATTATTCGACGACAGTCACCCTCGCTGGCCTCATATAGAGTATCAAATGCATCAGCAGTAATAGACAATCCCTCTCTTTCTGAGATGATATCAACCCTTCTTTTGATATCCTTTTTTTCTAATAGCTGGAATCTAAAAACAACACATCTAGATTGGATTGGATCCAATATTTTAGAAGAATAATTACAAGACATAACAAACCTACAAGTGGAAGTGTAGTTCTCCATAGTTCTCCTAAGCGCTTGTTGTGCTTCTTTTGTTAAAGCATCAGCCTCATCTAAGAAAATAACCTTGAACGGAACGTCTCCCATAGCTTTAGTCCGAGCGAAGTCTTTTACTTTCTGTCGAACAACGTCAATCCCTCGTTCGTCAGAAGCATTAAGCTCTAAATAATTTTCTCTCCAGCTTTCACTGAATAGTTCTCGAACGACAATAAGTGCTAGAGTGGATTTTCCAGTTCCAGCTGGTCCTGCAAAGAGTAGATGAGGTATATTGTTAGAGTTTACAAGAGACTTTACTCGTTTAATAATTTCTTCTTGGCCGACCATATCTTCAAATTTCCTTGGTCGATATTTTTCTGTCCACACCTCACTATCAAAATTGGTTGTCATAATAACATAACGCAATAATTTATTTATAAGGATTTGTGTCCTTGAGTCTAATAAACCTGGGTCCTCCACCGCAATAATATTTAAATAGGGATTTTGTGATATTTTGATATGATACTAAAACTTGATCGTCCTAAATTATTGTCTGACGCTACTGGAATAATTTCTGAGCTTGTAAATGAAGTTAGAATCAAACTAAAAGAAGATGGTATGAGCATTGTAGCAGTAGATCCTGCAAATGTAGCCTTAGTTATATTCAAACTTCCAAAAGAAAGTTTTTCAGAATACGAAGCTGGCAATGAAACTTGGGGAATAAATTTAGATGATTTCAAGAAAATATTAAAAAGAGCGACAACTTCTTCTTCATTAGTTTTTGAACAAGAGGACAACAGGTTAAACATCACAATATTCGATAAAGTGAAGAGAAACTTCGTCTTGTCTTTAATAGAAATAGATTCAGAAGATAAGGATGAGCCAGAATTACAATTTTCTACAACTGTTGAAATGGATAGTGAAAGTTTTGCTCAGTCAATTGAGGATTCTTCAGTCGTTTCTGACTCTTGTTCTTTTTTGAGCGGAGAAAATTTATTTATGGTTGAAGCAATGGGTAGTTTAAATTCATTCAGAGCAGAATTTTCTGGAGACGATGTCCAGATTACAGGAATTGGTAAATCAAAATATTCACTTGAGTATTTAATTAAGTTTATCAAGGCTGCAAAAATTTCTAGCAAGGTTAGACTTAGTTATTCGGATGATTATCCAATGAGGTTAGACTTCCCAGGCGAAAAAATGGGAATAGGTTTTATCCTGGCACCAAGAGTTGAAAATAATTAACTCCCAAAACCCTTAAAATAGACTTCTACTTTTAAATTTTAATGGGAACTAAATCAATACTGCGTTTTGGAAATTCTTTTTTCTACTTGGGGGGAATTTCTTTTTTTAAAAAAGAAAGAGTCCAATGAAAGAAATAAAAGATCTACTAGAGTTCAGTATAATAAACATTGATAAGCCAACTGGCCCAACTAGTTTCTCAATAACTGAATACATTAAAAGATCATTAAAATTGACTAAGGCTTCACATATGGGGACGTTAGACCCAAAAGTTACAGGAGTTTTACCAATAACATTAGGAAGGGCCTGTCGTTTAGCACAATTCATAATAGCGCACGATAAAACATATGTTGGTATTTTACATACGCATAAGGAGCAAGATATAGAAGAGCTAAGAAAATTAATACAAGAGAATTTTGTTGGAGAGATCACACAGACCCCACCACATAAAAGTGCAGTAAAGCGAGCCCCCAGACAAAGAACGGTATTTTATTTTAATTTACTTGAGACGACAGATAATAAAGATTTTCTTTTTGAGACAAAAGTTGAAGGTGGAACTTACATCAGGAAAATTTGTTCAGATGTGGGAGAGATGATTGGCGGAGCTCATATGGATGAATTAAGAAGAACTCAAGCAGGAGATTTCACAGAAGAGGGTATGATTAATTTAAACGACTTTGATAAAATAAAAAACAATCCAGAAGAACTCAAAAAATATCTAACTCCAGCCGACGTTGTAATAAAGAAGATTTTACCAACATTAAAACTAGACAAGTTGAATAAACGATTTTTATTAACGGGCAAGCCACTATTGAATCAAGATGTAGTGGAAAAAACTAATTTCAAAGAAGGAGATTTTTTCGTTTTAACAATTAATGAGGAATTTATTGGAGTTTATAAAAAAGTAAACCTTGACGGTATTTTCGCAAAACCAGAGTTTGTTTACAATTAGTATATGATATTAATTGCATATAATTTAAGTTCTAAAATTCTAAATATTAGTAATTGCTAGGATTGTGAGCTGAGCTGTATCCACTACCAGACCTGCCTCTACTTCTACTTCCACGTGTACGCACTGAAACACTATTGTGCCTGTTTCCAAAGAAGATTCTATTTCCCCTTCGCTCATCTAGATTAAATCTAAATCTCTGTCCATTGTTCATACCTGAATATTGAACATTCCCAGGTGCAATAGCTAAATGATTATAATTTCTAGTTGTACCACATCCAGCACTGCTTAATGCAATTCCAGCTGCAACTACGTAAGGTGCAATTTTCTTGACTGTATTAGTAAATCTTTTTTCCATAAATTAACTAGTGCAACCTACTTTATAAATCTTCCGGTATGTTGTCATTTAAGCGTAGTTAAAAGTTGCTGCTAGATTAAACTCCACGATATAACCTTTCGACCTTAATAATACTTATATACGCCAAGCCCATAAACTTGGTATGGGAGAAGAGGAATTATCAGCAAATCCAGCAGCGATGAAGCAAGATGAATTTATAATTGATGCAAAGGAATTTTTTGAAGCCAATAAGACTTCAATTGGAGCAGTAATAAAGCGTGGTGGGAAAATCATCCATATTGATTTTGAAGATATATCTGCCCACAGCCCAGAGATTTCTGAAATGTTAATAGAAAGGCCAGAAGAAGCAATCCAATTATTAGAAATAGCATTACAAGAATTAGAATGGGCGCCCTCATTGCCAAAAATAAGATTAAACACTCTTTCAGGCACTCAAGAATTACTTATAAGAAATATTAGAGCAAGACATTTGGCTAAAATGATTGCAGTTGAGGGAATTGTAAGACAAGCGGGAGAAGTAAGGCCAAAAGTAACTAATGCTAAATTCGAATGCCCAAGCTGCGGAACAATAATTTCAGTTTTACAAATAGATAAAAAATTTAAAGAACCGACACGGTGTTCTTGTGGTAGACGAGGGAGTTTTAAGGAATTGAGTAAGGAAATGGTAGACGCACAAGTTTTGGTAATAGAAGAGGCTTCAGACAACTTGAGCGGTGGAGAACAACCTAAGAGAATTAATATATTTTTACAGGAAGACTTAGTTGACCCAACAATGGAGATGAGAACAACTCCTGGAAGTCGAGTTAAAATAATTGGGGTTTTAAAAGAGATTGCATTGTCTTCCGCTAGTGGAGGGAAATTAACAAGGTTTGATATAGCAATTGAGGCAAATAATATCTTGCCATTAGATGAGAGTTTCGAGGATATAGAGATTAGTGAAGAGGATGAAAGAGAAATCAGAGACTTAGCGAAAGATCCAGAGATTATTAAAAAAATGGTGAAAAGTATAGCTCCTTCAATTTGGGGACATAACGAAGTCAAAAAGGCATTAGCATTTCAATTGTTTGGGGGAGTGAAAAAAACTAGAAGTGACGGAACATCCATGAGGGGGGATATCCATGTTTTGCTTGTGGGGGACCCGGGTGTGGCAAAGTCGGTTATGCTAGGGTTTATTTCACAAATCGCACCCAAGGCCAGATATGTTTCTGGTAAGTCGGCTACTGGTGCTGGTTTAACTGCCACCGTGGTAAAGGATGAACTTTTGAAGGGGTGGGCCTTAGAGGCTGGTGCAATGGTTTTAGCGAATAAGGGTTTAGTCGCAATTGATGAATTCGATAAGATGGATGAAGAGGACAGATCAACAATGCATGAAGCAATGGAACAGCAATGCATGTTGCCAAATTTTAAGTTAATGTTATCCAATGGGAAAAGCGTAGAGATTGGATCCCTCGTGGATGGGTTAATGAAGAAGAATAAGAAGGAAGTTATTCAGGGGAAGGATTGTGAGATATTACCCGTGAGCAATGTCGAACTTTTATCTACAGACTTTAAACATCATTTTCCAATGAAGGCAGATAGAATAAGTAGACACATCGCACCCAAAGAATTTGTAAAAATCACATTGGCGAGCGGAAGAGAAATAACAGTTACACCTGAACATCCCTGCTGGATTGTTGAGGATGGTAATATTAAGACTATTCCGGCTGAAAAATTAAAAGAAAATATGTTCTTCCCGGTGCCTTCCAAATTAGACATTAAAACGAAAAAATATGAAAGAAAAAACGATTATCTGTGTAAAATACTAGGATATCATATTAGTGATGGATGCTATGAATTGAATCGTGGAAAGAAAAATGGAATTCAATTTTGGAATAATAATGAAGTTCTGATAAATGACTATAAAAACTGCATTGAAAAATATTTCAAAATCAAACCTGGTATCACACGTAGAGGTAAACAATTTGCAGTAAGAGTTGTTTCGAAAAAAGTTGTTAATGAGTTTATGAAAATTGACCCCAGCTTAATGGAAAAATGTCGCTATAATAAAATTCCTGAAGAGGTCATGTCCTTACCTAATGAAAATATTAGATATCTAATTAGGGCACTTTTCGACGGAGATGGAACGGTTGTTAATCAGACAAGGGGTGGCTGTAGAGCAACTCTGGCCGGGGAAAATCGAGAAATGTTAGAACAGGTTTCTGATTTATTATTAAGATTTGAAATCCAATCTTCAATTTTTAGGGATGAAAGTTCAAACATCTGGAGGTTAGATATCAGCGGACAGGACAACCTGAGTCGATATTTAATCAATATTAGTTTTTTATCATCGCATAAAAAAGCGAGGCTCAAGGGTTATTGCGAGAAGGCAAAAACCTACAGAACTATCAGAGATTTGATTCCCGGATGTACGACCAAGATTAGCAAAATCTATAAGAAGATCGGGATTTCAATGAACAAAGAGCTCGGACATTCAATTGATTTAGGAGTTGAGAAGCAAAGACTATATCTACAAAAACTGGTTTTGATCGCCGAGAAATATTTAACTAAGAATACAGACAAAAACACAATAAGAGATCTAGATGATATTAAGAAGTTAGCTTTTGGTTATGCTAGATGGACAAAAATAAAAAATATAGAAAAAATAAAAAATAAAGGAACTAAATGGGTTTATGATGTAACAATTGAGCCACACCATACCTTTATCTCGAATGGAATGGTTTTGCATAATACTATAACAATTTCTAAGGCAACAGTTCAGGCAACTTTAAGGGCTCAAACATCAGTTCTAGCAGCTGCAAATCCTAAATATGGACGGTTTGATCCAGACCAGCCAATTCCAAAGCAGGTAAATTTAGCGCCATCCCTTCTTTCAAGATTTGATGCAATATTTATTATGAGAGATATACCAAGTACAAAAAACGATACAGCAATTGCACTCCATGTGCTAAAAGAGCACCAGCAAACAGCAAGTCATGACGTAATTGATAAAGATCTTTTGAAGAAATATATATCATATTCTAAGCAAAAAGTTAACCCAGTATTGACAGAAGAGGCAATAGAAGAAATGAAGAATTTTTATGTGGGACTCAGAAATCAAATTCAATCAAGCAGTGGACCGATAAAACCAATACCCATAGGAGCTAGGCAGTTAGAGGCTATGGTAAGACTAGCTGAGGCCCATGCAAGGATTAAATTACGGAAAAAAGTCTCAGTAGAAGACGCCCAGGAGGCAATTAAGCTAGTTAGAGCATACCTTCTAGAGGTTGGATATGATAAAGAAACAGACACAATTGATATTGATAGAATTAGTGGAACTTCCGCGTCCAAAAGGGGTAAAATAGTAACAGTTAGGGAAGTAATCACTGGTTTGAGCCAAAAAATGGGAAAATTAATTCCAGAAGATGAAATAGAGAAAGCATTAGATGGTAAGATATCTAAGATAGATTTAGAAGAGGCAATACAAAAACTATTGAAATCAGGGGATTTATTCAGGCCCAAAAGAGGATTCTTTCAATTAATGTGATTTGTCAATTTATATAAATATGGTGTGCCAAAAATTAAACGCTATGAGGGTGCTGCACTAAAATCCGAGCCCATAAGGTCTATTGACAGCGATTATGTGCAATTGGCAAAAGGCGGAAATGGTGAAAGGGGCCAACCGAAATATTTATATACCATTTTAAAGCCACACTGGTATGCGCGAACAAAATAGTGAAGATGAGGCATCTTTCAGAGTAATTAATATTGAAATTGATAAACCCCTGGCATATATTTTCGAATATAATCCATCTAAAGATATGGGGCGAAGAAGAATTGCCAATATTAAAGAAGGATGTATAATACAGGAAGACACAATAGATAAAATGTTTGAAACTTATGCTATCCCGTATATCAATAAACATGGGCTGCAATGAGATATTCTGGATCCGATTCGTACTTTATTGAATTTCGTTATTGATAGTATGCGCTGACTTTGCGGACGCAATTTCACCCAATCCTGGTCGTCGGGTCTTATAACATGGCTTATGCCTAATTTTTGAATTACTATTTATTAAAAAAAAGAGGATTCTTTCAACTAATGTAAATAAAGGCATATTTATAAACTTAGAACCATCCAGATAATAAGATGGGAAAGGCAGAAATAATCTCTGGAGTTTTAGGAGCAATATTCTTTTTATCATTAATATTTTATTCAATTACTTCTTCTAGTCTGACAATGTTTTTGCATTTATTTTTATTAATCTCTGGTTCGGTGATTTCTATCTTAATGACCAATAAAGTTACTAAATCTTCTAATTCTTTCAAGTCAAAATTATATTTTAGTTTTATAATTAGTTTTATATTATTCTTTGCAATATCATTTTTTTGGATGTTGGGCAATCATAGCAGCATAGATGATAAAGGATTAACAACGGCTATAATTATAATTCCTACTGCGATTCTATTCGGAATCGCAAGTTTTATTGTCGGGCTGACATTATCTCTAAAAAGAAAAAATAGAAATGAATTTGGTTATAATTTAAAACGATATTCAGTTATTATTTCAACAATCTCCTTAATTTTATTTTCTATATTTTTTTATAATCCAACAATGGGAATATTGGGAATTGCATTCGAAGATGAGAATCTTTGCCATGCCACCATTGAGAATCCAAACTCGTATATGTTTGCTCCGAGTTATTATTCTAATTGCATGATGGGTGTTGGTATTAAAACAAGCAATACGAGAATTTGTGATGATGCTTGTAATTTTGATGATACAGATTGTTTAATGAATACCAGAGAAGTATGTTATCATAAAATTGCCTTTAAGACTAATAATGCTGAGCTTTGTGCCGAATCATCCTTCAGTTCATATTGTATCTCAACAATTGCTAAAAAAACAAAAAATATACAATTATGTGAACTTTTAGAAGGTGGAAGTGATTTTAGGGTGGAATTCAGCGATACTTCTGGGCGGGATCGTTGTTTGAGCAATATGGCCCCAGTAATGGGAGATAAGGATATATGTAATTTAATAAATGAGGAAGAAACAAAAGTCCATTGTATTGAAACCTATGATTTTTATAGAGAAAAAATAGTAAATAATTAAAAATAAATAATATGATTTTTATTCAAAAGCAAATATATTCTCTAAACCCTGAGTACTAGAATGATCTGATAAATTTGTTATTGTTTGATCCGCAAATTCGTGAGAAGTTATTGAGACAGTATTTTTCTTAGCAGCAGGTGCCACATTCTGATATGTGTCTGGGTTTTGAGTAGAGTTGCCCATTCTGTCGAGTGTCCTATAATATATCGGAACGCAAGTAGCAGCTAGTGCGAGGTAGGCAATTCCAAATAATACTTTTTTAATTCCCATAACCCACACAGGCAGTGTTTATTTATAAATATTGTTGTGATTGTATTTAACTCAAACTCCAGCCCAACAATCTTTATAAAGTAATTTTTTATTATTCTACTATGGAGGAAAATGATAACACCCCAAGAAAGAGGAATACAGCTATTAGGCTTAGAATTGGAGATTTACTGAAAGGTAGGCCATTCATGGCTGAGGGGAAATTCTTGTTTTTAGAACTAGGGGACCAAAAAGTTTCTCGTATAAATATTTTAGCAAATTGTGTCGATAAATTCGTTCAAGACGGCGAAAAGAAATACGCAAGTATAACAATAGATGATGCCTCTGGACAGATAAGACTAAAGAGCTTCGGAGAAGACATCGAAGATATCCAAAGCATTACCCAAGGAGACACATTACAAATTATAGGTAACGTTAGGGAATGGAATGGAGAATTATATATTATTCCCGAAATTATTAAGGCTGTAGATCCCAGATGGTTGCTAGTAAGAAAATTAGAAATACAAAATTCAAGGGCAGCTGTAGCTGATAACCCAGAAGCAAAAAACGAATTGAAAGATAGCGTTATGCAGATGATTAAGAATGCCGAAGCAGAAGGTGGTGTGGACACAGATAAGATTATAATGGATATCGAAGCGAGTCCCGATGCTATTAATAACGAGATTAAGAAACTTCTAGAGGAAGGTTTAGTTTATGAACCAAGGCCTGGAGTCTTAAGATACCTAGGATAGGTAAGTATATTTTTCAAAGTCAGTCATTATTATATTTATGAATACTCAGCGATTTAAGAATCTTATAGGCTCCGTACACGAAATTTGGGCGAGTAAAGCGCTCAACACTCCATTAAATACGATGGGCAGAGGTGGAATAGATCTTCTCGATGGCTATAAGGGCATTGAAGTAAAATCCTGCATGATAAAGCCCAATGACCCAGATCCAAAAAGGCATTATGTGAAGTGGACCATGTTCGGTTATCAGCTGAGTTGGGGTGATAAAAAATATAATGATATGCCACTTTTCTTCGCTCTTTGCACCTATGAGTTGAGTCATAATGTTAGTCGGTTATGGACACAAGACCCAAAACGGTTAGAAAGTCATGTAAAGAATAGGGAAATATGGGTTGTCCCATGGAATTGGTCAACACAATTCCCACCAAAGGTTGGAAAATGCCATACATATAAATATTTAAGACCAAATCCCCGAGCTGATTTAGGGATAGCTCCGATTCCTGAGGTAATAGACAAAGTAGAGCGAAAAAAAGGCACTATTTATTTTACGGAAGGTGCAAACATATCAATGTTCTCCTAACATATATACTACAATATATATATTAAATAATATATAACACAAAACAACCATTCCATTATACTATAATACAAAATATACATCTAATTATGCTATATAAAACTATATATCATCTTCATCAAAGTCTAATTCCAAATCTTCTCCAACCATTCCTTCAATTTCTCCCCTGATCCTCTTAGCTTCTTCAATTCTTTTTTTCTTGTCCTTCATCTCAACGAGATCATTTAGAGTGATTTCTTTTAAGTGTTCTTTATCTGAAAAATCAATTTCCCCCTCTTCTATTTTTCTATGCACTTCTTGTCTCGACTGTCTTTCTCCTTTTTTTATTTCTTTCAATACTTGTTTATCCTCGCTCATTCTCTCCTTGACTTCTTCCAATATTTTCCCCTCTTCTTCTATAGTTTTTACGAATTGTACTTTTTGGATCCTACCGTTTAATAGCCGTATACCGTATAGTCTTTCCATCTTCGGAAATATCTCTTCAAAATTCTCAGGTATTTTACCATGTTCAATTTTTTCTAATAAATCTGGATCAACATCTAATGATTCAGCTGCCTGGGTCAATGTAATTTTCTTTCTTCTCCTACCCATATTCGCGATCCAATAATGGTTTTCGATTACAAATGGGTTTGTTTCTTTGTGAGTTGGAGATTTTAATTTATGTAGATTTCTTTGAACCAATTCCTGATCTTCACTTATGCCAGTAGTTTTACCATTGTTAATACCCGAAAGTCTCTCCATCCGCTCCCTAACACTTTTTCTCTCTGTTGCAACATTAATTTGGGCCTCAGTTGGTTTTTTAATAGTTGGGATTCCTTCTGACTTCGCACAGTCCTCACACACAATAATCATTTGGGGACCTAAGATTCCTTCTAAAAGTTTAGCTTCACTCCACTCTTTCTTACAGACACTGCATCTCTTTCCTTCTAGCATATAACGTCTAGCGTTTTTGGATTTATAAAGAATATTGTGATTGAATGTATATAATGTATTCAGAGAGGACAACTCTTAAAAGGTATAATGTCATCATGATATAATGAGGTTTCGGCGCATAAAAACAACATTTTTTGCATATGTGTTATCATTAGGAATTTTTTTAAATATATTATTATTAATTATCACGCTATTGTCACAAGAATCTGGTCCAAGATTATATTATAATTTTCTCTATTTCGGTGCATTGAGTATTATATTTTTAGTAGGAATAGCATTTGTATCGAATTATATATCCAGGAGAAGTGTTTCTGAAAAAAACAAATTAGCATTCATAGTTATAACTACGCTATATTTAATTTTTTTCATAGCAATGATGATGGTTTATCTGAAAAGAGGGCAGGTTATCAGGATCCAAAGTATTCTTTTCGCATTTAAAGTAAAAACATTAACTAAGATAATGCTCAGAATTGCAGTATATAGTGTAGCGGGAATAGCTTTAATGATTGCCGCAAATAAAATATTTATAATTAATCATATCAAAACAACAGAAATATATTATTCAAAAATATTTTTTTATGGTGCGCTATTCTTATTGCTGGGTTTAACTATGTTCATTGGCCCGTCTATTGGATTTAAAGATCCGTTAATCCAGTCATATAATAATGGAAGACCACTTCTGATAGAAGCTAAAAATACAGAATCAGATATTTTATTCGATTATGAGAGCAAATTAAATCGTCCAAATGTTATTTTTGTATTATTAGAGTCCATTAGTGCAGAAAAGCTTGGAACCTATGGATATTCTCGGGAAACAACTCCAAATTTAGATAGGCTGGCAAACATGAGTACAGTTTTTGAAAACGCATATACGACTGCAACTCATTCAGACTATGCACAACCGGCATATTTATCCTCAAATTATCTTTTAATTAACAGTTATCGTAATTTATTTAGTGAAAAACATGATGGTTTATTCCCATGGGGCATATTCAAAAATGAATCATATAAAACAGCGTATATTTCCTCGCAAGATGATAGCTGGGCAGGAATGGGGAATTATTACAATTATGATTCAATTGATTATTACAGCTATTCTTTAACTGACGAGAATTATGATTATGGGTCGGGATTATCCAAAAAGGACTTAGACGATAAGACAATAGACAAGGTATTAGATTGGATAAACCAATCAACCAGATCATGCAGAGTAGTCCCCTTGACTAATTTTTCAAACACAACATACACTGTGGAATGTAGCCAAAATAGCGAAACCCCATTTTTCTTATATACAAATTTGCAAGCAACTCATAAGCCATGGATTTTTCCAGACGATAAAGCTTATTTTAGCCTAGATAATGAGTCAGAGTCAGATATTATTCGTAATACAAACTTGTATGACGATTCATTAAGATATGTGGACTCGCAATTTGGCAGATTGTTAGATTATCTAGAAGTAAATGGGGCAATCAATAACACCATCATAATTGTAACTTCAGATCATGGAGATGATATATATGGAAGACATGGGAGCTTCGGCCACGGTTATGGGTTATATAGAGAGGAAACAAACGTCCCATTGATTTTTTTCTTCCCAGATAAAATTCCATCTAGAATAAGTGACCTCGTGAGTCATATTGACGTATTGCCAACGGTTTTAGAGGCATTAGATTTAAGACCAGAGAATGAATTCAGGGGAGACTTATTTAATAAAAACGAAAGAATATTTTTCTATATCCAGAACCATAAATATATGATAGGAATGATAAAGGATAATATGAAGATAATCTTGGATTTGAATAGAGAAATAACAGAAGTATATGATTTAGAAGAGGATCCATTAGAAGCTAATAACCTATATAGATCATATAGATATACTGAGTACATATTAGAACTTTTAACATGGCACCATTGCCAATTGAATTATTTTTCTGTAAATGAAAAAGATCCGGATTTAGTAAGGTACTGCGAACCGTTTAGAAACTCTTAATTAAATTCATTTAAGTCCTCAATACTGTCAAGCACTGTTTTCTCATTAATAATAATAGAGGTCTTAACGATCCCATAGCTTTCTTTTAAGACATTTAGACTTTCAATACCTAAGTTCATAGCTATAGGGATTAAAACTGTATTCTCTCCCATTTCACTTTTAAGTTCCCCAGCAAATCTTGAAAATACTTCCTGCTTTTGCTTCTCTTCTGCATCTTTCTCATCATAGTTATACAGGTAGACAATAATATTCATCTCACCACAGTCGTCCTTCAACTCAAGAGAGTTTACCCAGAAAATAGTCCTAAGCAAATCATAAATTCTATGTTGAGATTCTAAACTGTCTCCAAATGTCTGGGCCTCTTCATATTCAGAAAATTTCAAAGCATCTTCATAAATTTTATTTCCAAAGTCTATATTTTTCTCCCTTCTGTACTCACAAGAGTAGTCTCCAGTAGAAATTAGGTCGGAGAGTGTTTGCATGTCTAATAGATTAACTTGAGAATCAAAATATCCTTCAGTAACCCTGTCAGATCTAACATCCTCAATAAATATACCCATGACAATACCTATCCCAAAGATAAATAAGGCCATCAAAAGAGCCTCTAAAAATAGTACATTGTTTGGGTTTCTACCTTTCTTTTTTGCCATTTTATTTTTTCTTTATGTATGAAATGGTACGCCTTGCGCGCGCCTTCACCATCTCATGTCGCCTTTGATTAATTTAAAGGTTGCGGTTAAGAGGACTATTGGGCCCAAGAGTAGATAAAATGTTAAATAAACCAGTAGATCAAAAAACCGTTTACCCTTAAACAGCTCTGACTCTATAATCCCCAAGACAACCAATGTAAATAAAAACATTAGCCCGAAAAGAACAAGTCCAAAATAATTAAGGACAGTAGGTGTAAAATTTATGACGTCAGACCCTGTAACTAGAGCAGTATCAGCCAAAAAACTAAACTTAGTAAACAAATATTGTTTCATTAAACCCTGGTAAAACAAGTACCCAAAAATTGCCATCCCAAGTATTCCCAACACAAAACCAAATACAAAAAATGGCAAAATGAAGTATCCAAGAATATTTTCGCGAAAGAACCGATTCTTATATTTCCAAGCTGTTTGAAGTCCTCCCATCGTCCACCTGTTCCGTTGTTTCCACCAATCCCTAAGCCGATCTGGAGCCACACTACTAACAGAAGTACACATATTCATTTTACGGGTATAATTGTGAGCTGCTAAATTCCAAGTAACTTCTATATCCTCAGTTATGTTATCCGCATCAAAGCCCCCAACTTCTTCTAGGGCTGATTTTCTATAAACAGCGAATGGCCCGGGTGTAACATAAATACCGTCAACCGGTTCTAGTAATTTTCTAGTAAATGCAATAACAGAATATTCAATCGCCTGTAGTCTGGACAGCAAATTGTGTCTATTTCTAACTAATATGGGGATGGTTACAACACCAACAGTTTTATCGTCAAAATACCCAACAGTCTTTTGTAAGGCGTCAGCATCGGGGAATGAATCTGAGTCAACTATAACTATAAGTTCTCCCCTGGCTTGTTTAAGTCCATAGTTTAATGCATCTGCCTTCCCGCCATTTTTTTTATCAATCACTCTAAGTAGTGGGATTTTCGCCTCTAACTTTTTAGCAATTTGTAAAGTATTGTCTGTTGACCCATCATTTATAACTAAAATTTCCCTGATGTTTTCATAATCCAGTTTTCTAACTGCCTGAATAGATTCTTCTATAGATTCTTCTTCATTATATGCAGGAATCAATATAGACACTCCATATTTTTTAGTAATTTTTGGGGTGTCGTAAATATTACGTCTAATACGGATAAAAGATACCAGGAATAGGCTTAAGAAGTAAATTGATACGAACATGTAAAAGAAGTAAATTCCAGTGATTGCGTCCATCTTATAGTAAGCTTGAAAGGTTTTTTATATCTTTGTTTAAAGGCGAATATAACGTTACATTATGAGAATTGTTCCAACGTATGTGTTCTTTCCAATATCATATAGTTCCATGTTCTTTGTAGCTTTATATCGGTATGTAAATTTTTTGATATGGGCATTTTTACCCTAAACCCCAGAAGAGCAAAAGATACTTATACTAAGCAATCAAATGAATTATATGGATGCTAAAAACACTTTGGTTCAACATTCTATTGTTGGCACATTGTCTATTCTTCTGGTATTGATTTTACGGTTCGCGCTCAGCCTTACATGGTCAAAATCATTTAGCAGGGTTTCAGTAATTCTTTTATTCATAGTCCTAATAATAGGGCCAATATCAAAATTAAGAAAAACAGAAAAATGTTCAACTTTATTAATGATGCCAGGATGTTGGAGGGGCGAGTTGGGTATCTGGTTCGCAATAATTGCTTTAGCCCATTTCTTAATAGTTGGAGTGCCAAGAAAATTTTTAGGTTTAATAGAAATTGGCGGTAGCGGATTCGGCCTTACAAACTTGATCGGCCTAGTTGCCTTGATTCTGACATTAATTCTTACAGTCACCTCTTTTGGCAAAGTAATCACCTTCCTGGGCGTGGAATCATGGAGGAAGCTTCACGGTCTAACTTATGTCGTATTTTATTTAGTCTTTGCACATTTAATTTACTTCCAATTCTTTTCAACTTATGGACAAATAGGCCCCGATTGGTTTGGGTATCTAGCGGCAGTAATGGCCATAATAGTGATTTTACTGCAAATAGCAGCCTTTATGAAAATAGTAACCAAGAAAATTTAGCTAGTTATTAATTTACTAAATGATCATGAGTTAACACAAAATTTGTTAAAATTATTTGGGAGCAATTATCTCTGCAGTTCTAAGGCCAGTGATATGTATAGTATAGCTCTCCTTTAATTGGGTAGAATATTTATTGTACTCTTGCCTTGCCTGTTCTTCGGAGACATAGGTATTCAAATCATATATATTGCCCCAAGGCATGAGAACACTTACCTTGGAACGTCCTCCAACCACACCCAATCTCAATTCCACCTTGTCCCCGGGACGAAACGACATAGAAATGTTCTTTGTATTAAATATTTCCTCTTCCAAGGCACTATATCCATCATCATTTAGCATGTTACAATTTGACAAACAGTCTATTTAAAATTTACTTAAACCATTATTGATATTATACATACCAAGCAATACAAATCCATTAGATTTATAAAACCAAATTTATCAAGTCATATATGGCATTAAAAGATTTACCCTTACTTGATAAGGACTGGGAATTCCCAGCTAAAGTGAAAGAGGTTGCAAGAATACAAACTAAAAGCGGAAATCCAGAGCAGCATTACGTTGTCGGAAGGTCCAACTTCAGTGTATTTTATGCAGGGCAAGGCAGAGGGTCGCCCTCATTGATAATTGATGGAAGGGCCACATGGGATAAGGGACAGGGATGCTTTATATCAAATGAGCGCACATACCGACTAATACATATGGACGCAATAAAGTCTTATGATACTGTAGAAACATTCTAGGTATTAATTTTATTGAATCAATATATCAATAGATAACATATATTATTCGAAATCAATAACCCCAGAAACACCTACTAACTCTAACCCAACACGCTCATGTGCGAAATAATAAATCAGCTTCTAACAGAGATCGGTTTATCAAAATCTAGAGTAGAAAGAGTGTCTTCAAGTGTGATTCCGACACAGTTATTAATCCTAGACCCAAGCATCCTTTTATTCTGGGCTATATAGGTTTTTATAGATTCAATACTCATTGGTTCAGAATAGTCTAATGATTGAAGTCTAGCCCTATTATGAGCATCTGGATTTGTGTGCTCATGGATAGTTCTAACCCTACAGTCACCCTTAGAATAACCATGGCCCCTTGCCAAAGATATAGACAAAACAGTATTATCTACACCAAAATATTGTAATTTGTATCTCTCTAGCATGAACAAATAAGTCGTTAGTTATATTTAAAATTATTGATCAGATTTAGTCGGATTTTCAGTCTCGATTTCAGTCACATTCTCCTTCTCAGCAGAACCAGCTATATTTTCGCTCTTTTCTTTTTCCTGCACATTAAAGTATTCATAAAACTCCTCTGATAGACTCAAAACTAGCGTATGGCCCTCTGGTTTTGCAACCACTAACCCCAAATCCCTAAATTTTTTCACATGGTCATAACTTTTATTCCCCCGAATCTTGATTATAACTGATTGTTTTATAGGTTGTTTATACGCAATAACAGCTAGAGTCTCTTGCTCAGATTTCGTGAACTCAACACTTCCTGTCGCTAATTTATTAATCAAGTAATGATACTCAGGTGCCACATCCATTTTGTAGGCATTATTACGAGTTACAACATTAATTACGCCTATAGAATATTTTTTCTCAAGTTTACTTAAAATTTCCCTAATCATTATAGGATTTAAGTCGGTTAGCATAATTAATTCTTGCATATTCAAAAATCTTCCAGCAACAAATAATGACGCCTCAACTTTTTTAATAGCTTCAGCCTCATTTGTCTCAAATTCATTTTCAATTTCTCCAGCTGTAGAAGATGTAATTATATTTTTAGATTTAGATTCACTTTCTTCAAAAATATCTCGAATTATCTCGTCTGGTTTAATACCATTCTCTTTGCCTCTTGTGGGTACGCGATCTTGCGTCATGAAATATATTAGTCTTTAGGTTTTATAAGGGTTTTTAACGTCTTTTCGAAAATTTATATTTTAGAGAATTAAGCCCAAGCGCAAATAATGATCCAATCAGGTTATTTCTCATATCGGTTTGTGTATCCCACATTTCAATATCCCCAGTGCCAGCTTTTAAAAATCCAAACCCCTCGCCAAGTATTGAACCCCCAAGATATTCTAATATTTCATGAAGCGCACTAATCCCAAGAATGATGGTGACTAAGGAAAAAAACTTAATACTTTTTCTCTTATCTGTGACTACGTGGTCATATATACGAGATAGCATCAACATGCCAACAAATCCAAAATAAGTATGAACATAAGTATCAAATTCAACACCAAGGAAATGGGAATCGTAAAAGCCAAACACACCCATAGCATGAAAAATAAGGAATATGCCGAATAGAAAGAAGTGTGCGGGGTGCATATAAAATTTCTTTCTAAAAGTATATATAGATATTGCAAGCGCAATTAATACTAAGTGGTCCCAAATATAAAAGCTGCCAATAACTAACGAGTATATGGAGAATGCGACCAATATAGCTAAAAATAAGTATAATAATATTTTATTTCATAGATCAATTCTGTCTTGCTTCATAACTACGAGTAGATATAACATTTTTTAAATATTCTGTTTAAGCAATTAAATATCTTCTTCGGAAATAACTTTAATCCCATTTCTTTTTAGAAGGGCAGTTGTAACCCCGTCTCCATTTCTCAAGTCCCCAGAGAAAGTCCCATCATATATTCTACCAGAGCCGCAAGATGGGCTTTTTTGTTTTAAAATAGCCTCCTGTATATTAAATATTTTAGCCAATCTTAAAACTTCTTTTGCCCCATTAACAAAATTGTCAGTAACTTCATCGCCATCAGATCCTAAAACTCGAGAGCACCCGCTTAAAACATCTGACCCTTCCCCGTCTTTAATCTCTGAATTGGGCCTTGGAGTTGGCAGCCCACCTAGTTGTTCGGGGCAAACGGGAATTAATATTTCCTTTTGAGACAGGGCCAATATTTTTTCATTAGACCGACCCAGACCATCATACCGACACTTTATACCCAATAGGCAAGCGCTACATAGTTTCATGAGTATAGTTATTTTGGGTTGCTTAATAGCTTTGCTGTTCATGGATTTATATACAATAGCAGGCTAAATTCTATAAATTGTCAAGTGGGCTTTTAACATTTTTTATTGAGGCCTGTGAAATTTGAGTATAAATTTGCGTAGTTTTAATGTCAGAATGCCCAAGAAGTTTTTGGATTATTCGAAGATCGGTTCCTTGTTCTATTAAATGTGTGGCGAAAGAATGCCGAAGCAAATGAGGGTAAACTCGTTTTTTAATACCTGCTTTTTTGGCGGCATTTTTTACAATCTTTAAGATTGTTGTAGTCGATAATTTACCCCCGCGATTAGATTCAAAAACATATAGTCCGTTGCCGATTTTACAAAATGCCTTCAGATCATTAGAGATAGAGTAGGGAAGTTTGACAAATCTATCTTTTTTGCCTTTTGCCAAAGTAACCTTAATCAAACTTTCTTCAAAATCCAAGTTACTTTTCTTTAAATTGATAATTTCAGAAACTCTCAATCCGCACCCGTAAAGAATTTTTAAGATTAATATATGCTTGGTATTGTTGGTTGCTTCAATCATCTTCCGGACTTCTTCAATTGTTAAGATAGTAGGCAGGGTTTTATTCTTTTTAATGGTTGGAAGTATTAATTTTTGATGTAACACATTCTCAAAGAAAAATTGAATTGCAAATTTATTTTTATTGGAAGTAGAAGGGTTTTGTTTATCAAGATTGTCGGCAATGTATTCTTTAAAGGAATCCTCGCTCAGCCCCCTTTTTTTAGCAAATTGCAAGTATTTGGAGGTAGAATAAAGGTACCCCCTGATTGTTTTTGTGGAATAGTTTCTTATTTTTAATGCTTGTTCTAATTTGGATAATAAACCTTCCATAATAGTTAAAGCTAAAAATATTTAAGAAGTTATGTAAACATCCGAGAATGACAGGTAATCCTGACTTTATTACGGATTACGTCATGTTAAATCCAATAGCGATTGCAATAAATAAACCCCCC
>Ga0233431_1002459_pt1 | contig 25833 bp, 23 predicted proteins | sample SI_118_April2016_FD_179867 | JGI IMG/M metagenome (GOLD analysis project Ga0233431, IMG submission 179867) | Seawater microbial communities from Saanich Inlet, British Columbia, Canada - SI_118_April2016_200_MG | ecosystem: Environmental > Aquatic > Marine > Inlet | place: Canada: British...
GTTTGTTGCCCATTCGTCTTTGTTACTGGGAGCTGTGGTTAATCCTTCCGGAAATTCAACCGGTTCCATCATCTGACCCAACATTCCATCACCTAATATCATGACCGGATTTCGATATTTTTCTGCCAGGGTAAATGCCTCCATAACCATCTCTACGGCTTCCTGAACAGATGCCGGGGCAAGTGTCAACAATCGGTAATCACCATGTCCACCACCTTTAGTAGCTTGAAAATAGTCCCCTTGAGCCGGTAGAATTCCACCTAAACCCGGTCCACCCCGCATAATATTAACTAAAACTGCAGGTAACTGCGCTCCAGCCATATAACTGATCGCTTCACCCATCAGGCTGATTCCAGGACTGGAAGATGTCGTAAAAACGCGTTCACCGGCTCCGGCAGCCCCAAAAAGCATGTATGAGGCAGCTACTTCACTCTCTGCTTGTAAAAAAACCCCATTTTCCTCGGGTAGTCTTCGACAAAGATACTCAGCAACTTCGGTTTGTGGAGTAATGGGATACGCAAAATAATTCAGACAACCGGCTTTAATTGCAGCTTCTCCAATTGCCTCGTTTCCTTTCATTAGAACTTTAGCCATATTAATTCCTTATTTGCCGGATTTATCTTTATTATCATCAATTTGCTCTACAGTGATGGCAACATCCGGACACATATTGCAACAAAATCTGCAAATAGTACAATCATCCGGATTGACCTGAAAAGCGGGGAAATAACCTATATTATTAGCTGTAGTAGATATCTCAAGGACATTCTGTGGACAAATATCCACACAAAGTCTACATCCTTTACATCGATCCACTTCAATTTGATATTTATAAGACACGACTCATACCTGTTATTCGTTCAGGAAGATTTGAAATTAACCTTAAATTTCCAATAATGTTAATTTCAGGAATGCTGTTTTGTTTTCTCAAAAAACAACAAAAATGAACTTTTTAATGATCTATTAACCTATATAAACGCTAAAAAAATAAACTGTCAATTTACTACAGAAGTAGTGAATTTTAAATTACCGAGAAAGACTGGATCACAAACGTTACTGGCCCCAAAATGGTTTTTTTTAATTCTAAATTTGCTCTGCTTTTTTCCAGGGTGGTACCAATTGTCTGTTGATCGAAAGAACAGGACATTGAATTTGTTCCTTTGGTAAAGAAGAAACCATTGTCTGATCACAGGTTACAAATAATAAAGGGCATTTTACCGTTTTAGCAAATTCATCTGCAAATTGATAACCGTCAAGGATCGTATCTGATGACGTGTCATCAATTAAATTTGCATTTCCTGCAATTCCCGTCATACGTAGTCCTGTCTGCTGTTCAATTTCTTTCAATATACGCAAACTTCCCTTAACATCGCAGGTGTCAGGTCGATTGGGATTTAAAACCTGAATCATTTGATAGGACTGATCAACCAGCACATCTTTTAAGGCACCTAAAACAGTTGCTCCCGCTGCATCACCACCCACGTCCAGAATGGATACCTCTTTAGGATTCGATATCAAACCGGAAACAGCAGGCGTCAGGATCGGCAAATCAGATTGCAAATAATTATTTGGTGGTAATATAATATCGATATCCAAATTTTTTAAGGGAGCCTTAACTTCTCTGGTTCTAAAATATGGATTAACCAAATCTAAATCAGCTAAGACAACATCGTATCCTTGTTTTTTCTGGTGAATGGCCAAATTAATCGCTATCTCGGTTTTACCACTACCATAGTTCCCTACGATTAAAAGCAATCCTTTGAGATTCTTCATATTACCAGATTCCGTTTCAAATGATTGCCAACCATCTTGAATTTCCAGTTTTCTAAAAACATATCAGTTCTTATCAATAAGCGTTTATTTAATTGGTTTTTTCTTTGCTTTTGCCTGGATATTTTTAACGATGTTTTCGCGATCTTCTTTAGGCTTCGGTTTTAATACGATTACCGGGACCAGTTCTTTTCCAATTTGAAAAACAGTATCCACATCTTTCATCAATTCACGATCAGGATGATTGGGATCGAGTTCCGGTGCTTCTTTCAAGGTACCATCTAAATACTTAATAATATACAATTTACACCTCCTGGGTACAAGCCGCTTAACCGTTCTATCCATAAAAGGAGAACTATTTAACTCCATAATCATATCGTCTGTGAGCTGATTACATGCATAATAGTCACAGGTTGGACAAGCCATAAATGAGGCTATCTGACCTTTCTTTTTACAAACGATGGTCCGATCGATACGAAGCAGTTCTTTAAGCGGTTTTGAATCCAAAATCGTTTATATTTAATTTTCTAAAAAGTTCAAAACTGTTATTATTAGTTCAATATAATAAAATTGTCTAGCTGGTTTTAATTGGATTGTTTTTCTGAGACAAATAAAGAAATCAAAATTTGAATGAAAAATATCAACTTAAATCTATAAGAATATCAGATAATCTCCAATCAAATATCGATTTTAATTGATTGAAATTGATTAATTTTCTAGCATTGAATTTTTTCCACAGCTCTCTTCAATTTCTCTCAATTTTAGTTTTTAATGATAATAACCAAGCCGATTATATGCCTGGCTCCCATGGATGGCATTACCGACCTGGCCTACCGACAGATTGTCCGCAAGCTAAATCCTGAAGTACTTTTATTCAGTGAATTTACCAGTATTAATGGCATAGAGCATAGTAACGTGGTTCGGGATCGACTTAATTTTGATCCTTTGGAATTACCTTATATTGTTCAAATATTTGGAAATGAACCGGAACTCTTTGGAAAAACGGTTCGGGATTTAACCGATTCCGGAATTACAGGCATTGATATCAACATGGGCTGCCCTGCTAAAAAAATTATTAAGCATAATAGTGGCGGTAGTCTAATCAAAGACCAGGACCTGGCTTGTCGAATCGTTGAAGCTTGTGTCAAGAATACAACTTTACCGATATCTGTAAAAACCAGAATAGGATGGACGGATGATAAAAATCTGATTGAATTTTCAACGGCTTTGGTCAATGCCGGGGCACAGATGCTTTCTATTCATGGAAGAACCTATAAACAAGCTTATAAGGGAACTGCTGATTGGGAGCCGATTTACAAATTAAAACAGGCTGTATCTGTACCGGTTATTGGAAATGGAGATGTCAAAGGTAAAGAAGATGCTTTGGACCGGATAAAGAATCTGGATGGTTATATGGTCGGCAGAGCATCCATTGGAAATCCGTGGGTATTTTGGAGCCAGTCACAAAAAGATCAGTTAACTTTGAAAGATAAGGTTAACATTATGATTGAGCATTTTCAACTGATGCGATCATATAAGGCGGAACGAAAAGCATTAATTGAATTCCGAAAGCACATTTCCGGATATATTACCGGTTTCCAGGATGCTAAATATCACCGGGGCCGATTGATGAAAAGCGACAGCGAACAGGAATTTATTGAAACAGCACGATCATTAGTGTAATCCTTCATATGACACTCAGCCAAATAATATAAAAACCATGACGGAATCCAATATATATTTATCCAGGGGCGTTTCTTCAAGTAAGGATGAAATTCATCAGGCAATTCAGGATGTCGACCAGGGGCTTTTCCCTGGTGCCTTTTGTAAAATTTTACCAGATTACCTCAGCGGAAATCCGGAATCCTGCATACTAATGCATGCAGATGGCGCCGGAACCAAATCTTCATTGGCATATTTATACTGGAAAGAAACTGGAGATTTGTCCGTTTTTAAAGATATCGCCGTTGATTCTATGGTTATGAACCTCGATGACCTGCTATGCGTCGGTGCCACAAACAATTTTATCTTATCCAATACCATCGGCAGAAATAAGTTTTTCATTCCAGGAGAAGTTATTCAGGCGGTTATAGAGGGTTATGGTGATATTGTAACAAAGATGAAAGAATACGGTATCAACATCCATCTTTCCGGTGGAGAAACGGCTGATGTTGGTGATTTGGTAAGAACCATCATTGTTGACAGCACCATGATGACCCAGTTAAAAAGAAATCAGGTCATTTCCCTGGATCAAATCCAACCGGGAGACTGTATTTTAGGCTTCAGTAGCAGTGGACAGGCAAAATGGGAATCAAAATTTAATAGTGGTATTGGCAGTAATGGCTTAACAGCTGCCAGACATGACTGTTTCAACAGTGAATATGGTGAGAAATATCCGGAAACTTTCTCAGGTAATATTCCCCAGGAGATGGTTTATTGTGGAAAAGGTAAAATTGGGGATGCACTGGCAAATACACCCTTGACTTTAGGCCAGGCGGTATTGTCACCCACCCGAACCTATGCGCCCTTAATCAAAATGGTTTTGGAAGCGTTTGCAAACAAAATTCATGGCATTATTCACTGTTCAGGAGGTGGACAGACCAAATGTTTAAAATTTGGAAAAGGGATTCACTATGTTAAAGATAAACTTTTACCCATTCCAGCGATTTTCCAGTATATTTCGGATACCAGAAACTACAGCTTAACTGAAATGTATCCCGTTTTCAATATGGGGCATCGGCTTGAAATGTTTGTTGATCAACAATATGCTGAATCGATTATCAAAATTGCCAAAGATTGCGACATTGAGGCACAAATCATCGGTTTTTGTGAAAAAAGTAACACACAGAAAAACACTTTGACCATCAAGCATCTGAGTGAAACCATTCAATACCAGGGTTAATTATGATGAATCAAAAAAATCGCTTACTTTTATTAAACCTGGCCAGGGATGTATTGGAAAATAAACTTTTATCAAAAGAACATGACTTTAGGAAATATAAAATTCCGGAGTTTGAAGAAAATCGTGGTTTATTTGTGACATTAATGAAAAAAGAAAATTTGCGTGGTTGTATTGGTAGAATTGAACCTGCAAATACCATTTACAAACATGTCATTCAACTTGCCAAATCAGCCGCCTTTGAAGATCATCGATTCCAACCCGTTCAAGCTAAAGAATTATCCCGGATCATCATTGAAATTTCACTGTTAAGCGTTCCACAAATTATTGAAGGAAAAGATAATAATGAGAAAATTTCTAAAATCCGGCCTTTTGTTGATGGCGTTATTTTAAAATCTGGCCCTCATCGTAGTACATTTCTACCTCAGGTTTGGGATTCATTAACAGATCGAGATAAATTTATTGGGGAGTTATGTCGAAAAGCTGGTTTACCTTATGATTACTGGCAACAAGAACCAATAGAATTTTCATGCTACCAGGTTGAACATTTTCAGGAAGAAAACCAATAAATATAAAGGAGTGATATGAATGACCAGGAATATTTATTAATTCGGGCAGCCTTCAAACAAAAAATTGAAAGAACGCCTGTTTGGGTGATGCGACAGGCTGGCAGGTATCTTTCTGAATATCGGGCAGTGCGGGAGAAAGCCGGCAATTTTTTGGATTTATGCCAAAATCCGGAATTAGCGGCAGAAGTTTCTATCCAACCTTTTGAATTAATAGGTGTGGATGCTGTAATAATGTTTTCAGATATATTAACGCCCTTAATGGGGATGGGAATGGACCTGGAGTTTAACCCGGGACCGGTTTTTAATAATCCGATTAGAACTCTATCTGATATCAATGCCTTAACAATTGTAGACCCTGATGAAGGTACCCCTTATGTGGGGGAAATATTAAGAATTTTAAGCTCTGAATTGTCCGGAAAAGCACCTATTATAGGTTTTGCCGGAGCGCCATTCACTTTAGCCAGTTATTTAATTGAAGGGCAAAGCTCAAAACTCTTTAGCAAAACCAAAGCTTTGTTTTGGGAAAACAAAGACCTGGCCAGACTATTGATGGATAAGCTCACCCAAATGACGATAAATTATTTAAATTACCAGATCGAAAATGGTGCTCAAATGGTTCAATTATTTGACACCTGGGCCGGTATATTTTCTGCCGAAGAATATCAGGAACACATTTTCCCCTATATCCAGGAAATTTTTAGCAGTATACACCAAGCTGGAAAAGTACCAAAGGTCTATTATATTAACGGAAGTCATCATTTGTTAGATACAATTGCTGATTGTGGTGCTGATGTCATCAGTCTGGATTGGACCAATGATATCGGTGAAGTTAAAGCAAAAATTGGTCATAAAGTTGCCCTTCAAGGAAATCTGGACCCCAATGTTCTTTTTTGTAATCTATCGATTATTAAAGAAAAGGTAGTAAATATTTTAGACAAATTTGGTCCTGACAGTGGCCATATCTTTAATCTTGGTCACGGTATTGATAAAAATGTAGATCCGGATCACCTCCGGTTTATGGTAAAAACAGTCAAAGAGCAATCAAAACGATCATAGCCAAATAGATAGACGAAATGTTTTTTTTTCTTTAATTTATACCAGTTAAGATCAACTACTAATTAATCAATTTTATAAAATAATCATACAATGCTTAAACTCGGCGAGTTTTTTTTTAAATTAAGGGACTATACACCTATTCCGTTTATCATCTACATGCTGATATACGGTGAGAATACGATGAGTATTAATACTCTCATTATTGGTAGCTGCTGTATATTGTTGGGAGAACTGATTCGGATTTATGGTGTGGCCTATATTGGTGGCGTCAGTCGGACAAGAACCTTTAGTACCGGCCAAAATTTAATTACAGGTGGCCCGTTTTCCCATGTTAGAAATCCACTTTATATTGGAAACCTTTTTTTAAGTGGTGGTCTTGCAATTTTTGCCAATGTAGGGCTTTATTTCAATTTGATATTTTTCGCTTTTTTCTTTATCCAGTACATTCCTGTTATTCACTGGGAAGAAAATAATCTTAGGGAAATATTTGGTAAAACATTTGATGATTATACTCAGAAGGTTCCCAGATGGATTCCTTCTCTATTCTCAAAAATTGAAGATCAGGAAATAGTAACAGGAGAATATAAAACCGCCCTTAAATCGGAAAGAAATACCTTAACCTCCGCTATTGTTCTTTATGTGTTAATACTTTGGAGAAGTGGTTGGTTAGGCTATTGGTTTCCTGAACTCATCCAATAGCCAAAGAGATACGCATGTTACGGTTTGATCTGCTATACATCCTAATCCTGACATGCCTGAGTCCGTTTATTCTACTTAAAATACTACTTGATTCAAAATTCCGGAAGACGTTTTTGGCTCGATTCAAGCCAGTTATTGATACTCCCCTAAAAACTGCTTCTTCTGAATCCCCTCAAAAAAACATTTGGGTTCATGCCGCCTCAATCGGTGAAGCTGGGCTCGCGGTCAAGCTTATAAAGACCTGGCGATTAAAACAGCCCAATCTAGCGTTTTTACTAACTGTCGGTACAATTTCCGGTTTGAAAAGTGTTTCACAAAAATTGGATGTTCCAGTGATCTTAGCGCCCCTAGATTTTAGTTTTATGGTCAAACGTATCCAGAAACGGTTTAATACAAAGCATTTGGTATTAATTGAAACTGAAATCTGGCCGAATATGATCCATTTGATGTCAAAAGTGGGAACTGTGACAATCATTAATGGACGATTGAGCAATAAACATTATCACCGTTATTTCCGGTTTAAATGGTTATTGAAACAAACCTTGGCATCCATCAAATATGTATTGGTCGGTAATGATACTTCAGAACAGCGATTTATTAATTTAGGGGTCTCACAAAATAGGGTACACAAATTCGGAAACATGAAATTTAACTTACCCACCATCGCACCCAAGACTGAGTTAGAACAATTGTACCTCAAGTATCAATTAAATAAGCAACAGCCTATTTTTGTAGCGGGGTCAATTCAACCGGAAGAAATTGAAACGGTTATTTCTGCTGGACAGCGGATAGAACATTTCGATTTACAACTGGTGATTGTTCCGCGTCATCCGGAAAAACGTCATGAATTTAGGCGAACTCTGGAACGATTAAAAGTCGATGCTATTTTCACATCCGAAAACAGGACAATAAATATCAATAGTTCCAATCCTCAAATCCTGATTGTCGATGAAATCGGTGTTTTACGACTATTTTACCAAATTGCATCTGTCATCTTCGTCGGTGGTTCTCTCTGCAATAGAGGCGGGCAAAATATGATGGAAGCCATTGCTTATCAAAAACCAGTTTGTGTGGGGCCTTATGCCACCAATTTTAAACAGGAAATGGATTTATTATTACAAGCAGAGGGTGTCAAAATTATTGAGGATAGTAATACGCTGGTTCAATTTATTAAATTCTCACTCACTCAGAAAAAAGCTGCTGAAAAAATGGCTAAAAATGGATATCACCTAATCAAAGAAAATAGTGGGGCTTTAATAAAATCCATTGAATTCCTGGACGGTGTTATTTTGAAAAATTCAAGTATGGAATATTATGAATCAAAAAGAAATAGTTGAATATGTTAATGATTTATTGGTAATTGAAAACATTAAGGATTTTGGACCAAATGGGCTACAGGTTGAGGGGGATAACCGGGAAGTTAAGCAAATTTGTTTTGCCGTATCCATGACAGAAGAGGTTATTCAAAAATCAATTGAGAAAAAGGCCGATCTGATTATTACCCATCATGGTTTATTTTGGGATAAAGATCCCAGAGTCGTGAAGGGTCCAATGAAACGTAAACTAAAATTGTTACTGGAATCCGGCATTGCTTCTGCGGCTTATCATCTTCCATTGGATTTTCATTCCGGTTTAGGTAATAACTACCAGCTGGCTAAAAAACTGAAATTGAAAAATTTGGAAAATTTTGCAGAAACACCTAAGTATGCTGAAGGTATTTTGGGCGAGCTGGATGCTATTTCCATTGAAAAACTATCACAAAAAGTAGAAGAACTGCTCGATAGGAAACCTGTGGTACTGCCTTTTGGACCAGAAAAAATCAATAAAATAGCCATAATTACCGGGGGTGCCCAGAGTTATTTTATTAAAGCCATTGAAGCAGGAGCAGACTGTTATATTACCGGTGAAATCAGTGAGTGGGTATATACCTTGAGCCAGGAGTATGGCGTTCATTATATTTCTGCAGGACATTATGCAACTGAAAAATTCGGACTACAGGCGTTGGCAAAACACATGAGTAGTCAGCTCAGCATCCAGCACGATTTTATCAATATCGAAAATCCAATTTAATTTTCAAAAAGGAGTATTATATCCTAAGCCCAGCCTTTCAACCCAAATTTTTTAGAAATAAATATTAAAATTAATGACCAGATCAGGACTTTTATACCCATTTCTATGATTTGCCAAACCCTGAACTGGCCATCAATAAACATGTGCACACCTAAGGCTGCCAAAACGATTATCGAGAAAACCACAATCAATAGTGACAGATAAACTGCCCAGGGTTTTACATGCCAGATACCATAACCAGTAACCAAATATACGATACCGGATAGAAAGTTGAACCAGACAACAAAATGTAAATAATTGTTGATCAATTTTAAATAGGTTCCCTGTATGAACAGCTGTTCGAAACCAATTAAAAAAGTGACAATTCCAAGGATAAGAACGGTAACCGACAGAGTTCTTAGAGATATACTTTTAGTAGGGTTTAAATTGGCCATTTTATTGATTAATTTAGTTAAAACTAAAGATAAATTCTAAAACAGCCATAGTATTGCAAGAATGGTGAAATCATACGATAAATTTATTAAAAATATCAGACTTCTGGTCCATATTCAATTTTAGTCGCTTTCCGTAGTGTCTCAACATATTGAACAAAAGCATCTTGTTCTTTACCAGCCACAAGATGTTGGGAAATTTGTTCTTTCACTTCATCAAAACTGGCTGTTTCGGCTGCTTTTCGGTCGGTCAATTTAATAATATGATATCCGAATTTTGTTTCTACGATTTCACTAACATCGCCTACTTTCATTTTAAAAGCAGCATCTTCAAATGGTTTAACCATTTTACCTCTATCAAAAAAACCTAAATCACCGCCTTTCTCTTTACTGGGACACTCTGAATGCTGACTGGCCAAATTTGAGAATTCTGCCCCTTTTTCAATTTTACCTAATAAACCTGATAGCTCCAGTCGTTTTTGTGCTTTCAAATCATTTGATGCATCCGGATCTACTTTAAATAATATATGGCTGGCACTGATTCGTTCCGGCATTTTAAAATTATCAGGGTTGTCATCAAAAAATTTGCTGATTTCCTCTGCCGTTAACGTTAATCCTAAACCTTTAATGTGAGAACGGACTAAGTTATCAACTTTTAATTGCTGTTCCAGATCAGCCTTAATTTGGTTTTCTGTAATGCCGACTTGTTTCAATTGATCTTCAAAAGCGTTTTGGGAAGGGAACCGTTTGACAATTGCATCGAATTCCTGTTCCACATGTTCTGAAGGTACCTGGATGTCTTGTTTGCTAACTTCAAAATTCAACAGATATTTATTTATAGTAGCTTCAACTGCCTGTTGACGAATTTTCGGTTTGGCGGCTTCGATTTGTTCCGGTGTGAAGTTGTTTTGATGCTGGGCTATGATGTTTTTTACTTCCTGAGCAACTTCTTCGTTTGAAATTTCAACTTCATTGACTTTAGCGATCACCATCGACTCCTTATATATTATGAATTGTACTGGAAATGTAGAAAAATTTGGAAGTTTTGTCTGAAGAATGACTTAGATTTTCAGCCATTATATTAACAATAATCTGTAAGGTAATGTAATCATATCTTATATGTCAAATCTTGTTTGAGGATCAAATTTTTACTATTTTAATTAACTACTAATCTTCTTATCAGGGGCATAACTATAGCAATTTGTATTGAACACATTCGGACACTGAGCGAAGTCGAAGTGTTTTCGAAAAGTATCCTATGCCCAATTTCAGTTTTAAGGACTTTTTTATAATCTCTTAGTTTTAAACGCGATGATCCAAAAAAGATTCCCATAAATGTACCTATTACAACAAGGAAAACACACTCCTGGGAGATAGAAATTCAGATTTTACCGTTTTCCCCCTTAAAAAAAGCACTATAAACTTTGTAGTGTTCTGTTTCTTCATATGATATCGGTTTAATTGAATCATTATCAAAACTATAAAGCATGGCCTGATTACAAGACATTAGAATCGGTGAATGTGTCGCAATAATAAATTGTGCATGTCCCTGTTTACTGATTTCGGTTAACAATGACAGCAAATCCAGCTGGGTTTTTGGAGATAAAGCTGCTTCCGGTTCATCCAGAAAATAGATTCCTTTTACTTTATAAATAGATTTAAAATAAGCCATACATGATTGTCCATGGGATTGTGTCACCAGGGATGATCCGCCAAAATGATTCAAAATACCAGGACTGCCGATAGCCCATTCATCAACCAGATGGGAATAATTACGAAACAACTCCGGAGAAAAAAAAGAACCCTGAACCATTCCCTGAAGCCACTTAATATCAATAGTATCGACTAACATGTCTTCAAATTGGTTACCATCATACGATGATCTGGCAACTCCTTCCCATATATGAATTCGGCATCTACGACAAAGCGCTTTGAGCAGCGTGGATTTTCCAGAGCCATTCTCCCCGGTAAAAATAGTTATCGGATGTGTTAACTCCATCTTTTTCGTTTGTTGAAAAATAGGTAAACTAAACGGATAAGCTTCCCGGGTCGGAAATCGTTTTTGATCAATGATCAATTCACTTAAGTGCATTATTATTCTCTTATAAAAAATTCAATAACTAACTTTTAGTAAAAGTGGTTTTCCAGACTTGTCTCTCCATCGGTTCCCTGAGCACTGAATCTGCGATACTTTGAGCAGAGAACGAAGGGTTAATCCAATAATATACTTCGACTTCGCTCAGCATACTGGTAGGGGCAACCTAATTGAGAAATGCTTTAGGTGAGAAAATTGCATGGAAGTTTCAATCATTTTTTAGAAACTTTTATCAGACCTTGGAAAAATGAAAGCGAATCTGAAGTTTATTTTTTAAAGCGTTTCAGCATTTGTTTTCCACTTTTTGTTTGAATAATGTTCACGACATCTGCCACTGCAATTGGTAATTGAACTTCATTTTCTAAGAGTATCAGTCGTTGTAAATGCATGGCATCCCAGACAAGGATGGATTCATCGGTTTCCAATCGCTGACCAGACAAAGTCGTTTGTATTAATTCACAAATCTTTTTTATGTCTTCACCTTCGATGCCAACCTTATCCAACATCTCTTCCCAGATATCTATTTTACCGAGTAATTCAACAATCTCATTTTGCTCGGAATCAGAGACCAATTCTGATTTTAATAATGCCCCGATAAATAAAACTGCTGGTTTGATCAAAGTCGGATTTCCCTCTTCCTTCATCATCATGGTTTCAGCCAATAATAAAGCATCCAAAGCATTTTGCATCCGGCCGGGTTGGTTGCTCAGTTTTTTATGTAAAAGTGCTTTTAACCTTTCAATGATGGGAGAGGCTTTTATTGCTTCTTCAGGAATATCACCTAAACATTCAGCTGCCATTTTACACCACTTAGCACAATTCAGATTAATGGCGGGATTGTTGATTAGTTCGCCGCAATCAGAACAATATCGCATGGGGTCATCTTTCCAAAATTCGATCTCCTCTCCACAATATGGACATTTAACTTCAATGATATCTTTTAGTTTCCAAAATCTTTTATCTTGTCCAGGGCAGCGGTTTGTAGTCATTTGGTGTCTTTTAACAGAGTTATTTTAATTAGGAAATCAACATCTTTAAGTTTTTCGGTAGCCAGGTAGATCGCGGCTGCTAAACCCGAATTTTGAGACATAGCTATATTTTAAAGAAAGGAAAAAAAAACCGGATAATTAGATTACCCGGTTTAATTCAAAACTTGCATACTTAAAACTAAGACAATGCTTAGATCCTTTTAACTCCTAAAAGCATCGATATATGAATCGGCATAAATAGATTTATTCAACGCCAATTCAGCGGTTAATATCGCGTTAACCAAATCCTCGTCATTAACATCCAAAATAACAGCATCCAGTCCGTTTGCTACCAGCATAACAGCAAAGGTCCGATTGATCAATTTTTTTTGTGTGGTGCCATTGGAAATATTACTTAACCCACAGACAATATGGCATGGTGGATCTGAAAACAATTTAAATTGAGCGGTTGCCCCTAAGATTTCTTTGGCTTGATCCTGCATAAATTTTAAAGGCATAACGATGGGGTCAAGAAAAAGCTGCTCAGGTGTAATATCATATTCCATGATTTTTGCAAAAATCTGCCCTGCAAACTCAACTCTGGCATCCACTGTTTTGGGGCTACCACTTTCATCCATCGCTAAACCAATGACAGAGGCTTTATGTTCAGCGATTAAAGGTAAAATAGCATCAAGTTTGAAATCATCAGCTGTCGTGGAATTTACAAGCGGTGGTTTTTTACACATCGGAATCGCTTCTTTCAACATTAAAACTTTATTAGAATCAATTGAAATGGGCAAGTCAACGGCGTCCTGAACCTGTTCAATCATCCAGCAGAGATCTTCCGGTTTAGCTGAAACAGCGCCTAAATTCACATCCAGGTAATCAGCCCCTGCCTTTTGTTGTTTGATGGCGGTTTCCTTAATAACATCACCGTCTCTATTAATAACGGCTTCCTTGATTGCTTTAAAACCAGTGTTTATTCTTTCACCTATAAAAATCATCTCTACTCCTACAGAAGGTTATTAATTGTCGATTGAATAATTTTTATGGCTTTTGGATGAGCCATAATTAAAAGATCTGCTCCAGCTTGCAGGTATCCACCCGCACAAACAGCTTCCCACATTGGACCACGTTTTTCCAACGCACCCCATCCAGTCAGAATATCTTCATCCACAGAGGCTTCTTTAACTCTCCAGACTTCTCCGCCAATGTCACAAAGTTGTGGTGATGCCATCAATTTATCACCTTGAAGACCGGCTATTCTGGCACGTTCTAAAATAGTGTACACATAATCAAAACCATATCCTAAAGCAGCAGTTGTCTGAAGCATAACGACTTCTTTCAAATCTAAACCGGCATCCTGAAGCAGAATGTTCACTTGTTTTCCAATATTAATGTCAACCGGAGCTTCCGCAATAATCTTATGTTTGTCTGCTTTACAGATCGCCACGACAGTTTGATAATTAGTTTCAGTGGCTGAGCCGATCAGACAGTTTTCTCCACGAGCAGCGTGGGAACAGGCAGGTAGAACTTCATTGTCTTTTTCCTCTTCACCACATCCCCAAAGAATTAAAGGAACATCAACGGTTTTCAGCATTCCTTCAACGATTTTCGCGCACTCATCCGGTGATCGATTTTTTGTTGCTTCCGAAGCTCCCAAGAACCGCATATTTATCGCTTCCACACCAAATTCCTCAACATTTTTCTGAGCCCACTCAATCGGATCATTAATTTCTTTTCCAATCGCGTTTTTTAAAACGTCAGGCCAATCAGGTACTATATCAGCAACATATCCTGCAATCACTGGTTTATTAGGCAGATCGCCTTCAAAACTAAGAAAAGGCAGTGTTGATTGTCCTCCAAGTGTAATCGTTTTACACCTTGTTCCACCTTCTTCTTTTGTGGCTCCAATGGTTACTTCATTAATTGTGTTTTTCCAGTTTTCTTTTAATTCAGGAATTCCCATTTTCACCTCCAATTCGATTAATAATTAGATTGATATTATCCATAACCGGATCTCCAATAAGTTTCTTAATTGGTTCCCCTAAAAAAATTGTTTCTTCTAATTTCGCGTTATAAGGAAGATCGCATAAAAGTTCCATATCCAGTTGAGCGAGTCGTTCATGAACTTTTGCCTTTCTTTCTTCCTTAACCAGATTCGTAATCAGGAAATTATATGCGATTCGATCTTTCATATCTTTTACGATTGATTCGATCTGAACAGCACAATCAAAAGAAAGGGGATTTTCGTTTACAACAACTAAAAGTCCGTCAATATCGACGGTGGTCCGTCGACTTAAATGTTCAAGTCCTGCTTCATTATCAATGACCAGCCATTTATAAGATGGGGCAAGATCATCACAGAATTTGCGGATCAAACTGTTAATAAAACAATAACAACTTGCCCCTTCTCCTTTTCCCATCGTGATGAGATCAAACCCCTCTGCTTCTTCAATAATTTCATGAAGACCCATTTCAATGTAATTGGCTTTTGTCATTCCCGCCGGAAAATTCTTAATCTCTTTTAAAAGATCGTCTCTGAGATCCCCGATGGTTTGTTTTGGAGGAACACCCAGCAAAGTTCCCAGGTTACAATCTGGATCGGCATCTACTGCCAATACCGGTCCCATTCCCCGATTTACCAATTCACTGATAATCAAAGCTGTGGTAGTTGATTTTCCGGTTCCCCCCTTTCCTGCTACAGCAATACTCTTAGCCATTACTCTTCTCTCCAAAAATTGATGTCCGTATGGGGTAAAAACATCGCTTTCCTAAACTCTTCCACGTAATCATCAGCTCCCATTAAATCGTAATATGTTGTATTTGTGTGAATATCTGCTATTTCATGAAACGCTTCCTGGTAAGAAGCTGTTAATTTTGCTCCCTTGATAGCTGTATTTCCGACAAATTCTATTTTTTCTTTAGGAAGCGGTGGAATCAGGCCGATGTTAATAGCACTATCAATATCGATATAATTACCGAAGGCACCACCTAAATAAATTTTATTAATTTCAGAATAACTTAATTCCAGCCGTTTAAGTAATATTCTTATCGCTGCAAAAATAGCCGCTTTAGCCACAATCACATTTTCCAGATCCTTTTCCGAAAAATAGATGGATTTTTTCGTACGATCATTTTTACTATCTACCAGAATAAAATGTGAAATACCGTTTCTGGTAAAAATACCTTCGTGACTTCCCTGTATAAACTTGCCGGAACGATTGATAATTTTCTGATCCAATAGAACACTGACAATATCGATAATCCCGGAACCACAAATACCGATTGCCGGTTTGTCATGAATGGTTTTGAACTTAATTTCACCATCTTCAACATATACTTTTTCGATAGCGCCCGATTCTGCGCGGACACCACATTCTACACTGGCACCTTCTAAAGCAGGTCCTGCAGATGCGGAACTGGCGATTAACCAATCCTTATTCCCCAGTATAATTTCTCCATTAGTGCCGATATCAACCAATAAACACAGTTTATCATGTTTATGCATCTCAGTCGCCAGAATTCCTGCCGTTAAATCACTTCCAACCCAGCCACTGATGCACGGAAGTGCATATAACAATCCACGGGGATTAATTCCGATTCCTACCTCAACTGCTCTTAAAGGCGGGGGAATTAACGAAACAGGTGTATATGGTGTTCGTCGGATATGTTCTGCTGAAAGTCCCAGCAAAAAATGTGTCATTACCGTATTTCCGGCACAAACAACTGCCGTAATATCCTGAAGATTAATATTATTATTGCTGCATAGCCCTTCTATCAGTTTATTGATATCTTCAACCAGTAGCCTTTGAAGTTCATCAGTCCCTACTTTTTCTGCGCGTATTATCCTACCGGTAACTTCCCGGCCATAAACGCCTTGTGAGTTAAAACAAGCTTTTCCGTCCATGGTTTCAGTATTGTTAGCATTCACTAAATGTGCAACAACCGTACTGGTCCCCATGTCTACGATGATCATGTAATTTTTATCAACAGTGTCACCGCCTTCCAGGTTCATGATTTCAGCAATTTGCCGCCTCAAACCCAAGGTTACTGTAACCTTGTAGTCATATTTTCTCAAAATCTTTGAAATATTTTTAATGATTTTGAGTCCCGTTTGCATAGAGGGAATTTTCAAGACCTCCCTGACTTTGTCGCATACCAGCTGTAAATCCGATGTGACATTTGCTAAAGTAGGCTTTTCCAACTCCATATACAACTTTAGGACAATCGGCTTGATTTCATAATTTTTAGCATAGGAAGAACCTTTACTGAGATAACTGAAACGCTGCGCGTCTTCATTAGCAATCAATTTTTCTTTAGCCCAGGTCCCCCAGGGAATATCAACCACCAAATCACTTTGAACAGTGACCTGGCAAGCTAATACATATCCTGCTTTAATTTCTTCTCTATTTAATTGGGAGGTCCCTTCACCTTTGACCTTCCCCGATTTTACAATCATTTTACACCGACCGCAAATCCCATCACCCCCGCAAAGATTATTAATAGTAATATTGCATTTGGCGCAGGCATCCAGGAGGATCGTCCCCTCCTGGACTCTGACAGACAGCGCTTGTGGATAGAAAATGACGTTGTATTCAGCCATTTAACCTCTAAAGACTAGTTAAAAAGACAGGAATCTCTTTAGCAGTCTCAGGACCGATAATAACTTCTTTCCATTCGGAGATATCTTCTATTTCAGCCCGAAACATTGGAAGCAGTCCTGGAATGATCAGTTTTCGATGATCAACTTTATCAGCCACCCCTTGATCTTTCATGGTAGCCACAATTTTTTCTGCCGTAATTTTATCCCCGGCCCACGCATTTAATACACCCAGGCCTTCTGTATCTACAACACATATATAGGTAGGAACCTTACTTCTCTCAACCTCTCCAGCTACACTGAAGTAGGTTAGTGAAAAATTTGAAGTAAACATCACCGGTGAGTTTTTATCCGGATCATTGATTTCATAAAGCTTGGCTTCCACGGTATTAGGAACCTGTGGATCAGTAAAAACATCTTGAACGATGGTTAAAATCGGTAACATTGACCATGGTTCAATACTATCAATGATAACGATCCCGGCATATTTAGCTGCCGATATCGCTGACATGACAGTCTCTTCTTCAACATCAGATGCTTGTATATCCAATATTGTGGGATAGCCTAACGGTCGAAATTTATGTTTCAAAGCTGCACGCCGAACCCGAGTCAACATTCTAACTGAATCACCAATTTTGTCATTTTTAAATCCCAGCAGTAAATTTTCCGCGCCAGCCTTTTTTGCTTTTTCTATCAATTCAGCCAATTCTTCAAGATTAGCACCGGTAACAGCTAAGGGAACCTTAGTTGAAGCTGCGATTTTAGCAAAAGCATCAATATTTGAAGCATCTGCACTATAAAGAAGCGGTGCTTTATCTTTAATTGCCTCGGCAGCTGCTTCCATTTTAGCCGCATCGCTTCCCATTAAGATAATCGCTTTATTACTTTTTTCCGCCACTAACTTTGCACGAGCAGCTGCATCAAAACTTCCTTCAATCTCTACTGCACAAAGTTTAGGCTCAAGTGTCGCCCCAACTCGTTGAAAATTTAAAGCGTTGACGGCTTCAATTTTACTACTGGCTTCGTCGTCAGAAAGTGAGGCTGGAATTCGAATTGCTAATCCACAAGGGCGATGAAATTTTTCATCATGACGAAATAAAACTGTTTCCTGCCCTAATTCAAATGCAGTGTCGCCAGTTCCGATTTTTACTAATTTCATTGGGGGTGCAGAAGCTTCAGACAAGTTTGACATCGCATCGGATGAAATTTCCGGACAATCTGTCAGCGCTTTTTGCCCGGCAGCCACCTGCATCGCAAAAGCCATACATGTCGGAAATCCGCACTCCTTACAATTAGTTCTCGGGAGGTCTTTGTAAATCTGCATACCTGTTAATGCCATTATATTCTCCGTAAGTGATTATATCACGCTGAACCTAATCAGCGTGAGGAATTTCATCGTTAAAAGAGTGAATCCATTTCTAAGGCAGGATGGCCTATTTTGGTGAGATATTCAACTAATTTATCTGGTTCATCTGCATCTTCTTCTGTAGCAATTTTATCAAATAAACCAGCCTGACCGGCATCTTCTAACTGGGGTTTCAGTCGTTCAGAAACTGCTGCCTTTAATTCCTTGTTCATCCAAACAATCCTGGGATGAGCACCTTCAGCCGAAATGAATTTTGGACTACTGATGTAAAGTCTTCCGATACCTGTAAATCCAGGTACCTGTAATCCACCACCAACCTGACCGGCAAGGGTTGAAAAGGTCATACCAACCGGTGTCATTCCCAGGAAGTCACGATCCACAATCATTATGCCATTGGCTTCAGGGACGATGGCGGCGATACACTCGAAACACCCGCAGGATGTCATGGGATCTTCCATAATGGAATAGGCATTAAATTTTTGCAAAGTACCGTTAGATTTAACTTCGACATAGTCATTGATGCTTTTCCATTGACCTAATTTAGCATCAACACATTCTCCTTTATCCACCGGTTCATTGGGGCCATGTTTATTAATTTGGTAGGATGCCTTACAATCTAACCAAGTATAAGCACCACAAAGTCCAAGTCTTTGAGGTGTAACAATGCAGACATGGTTCGGAGCATAAGACTGACAAAGTGTACAAGAGTAGAACTGATCCACATCTTCATCGGTCATACCACCAATTTTATCATCTCTGAAAGAATAAATTTCCCTGGCAGTTTCGAGCAATTCTCCAGCAGCTTTTTTATCTGTATAAAGCTTAACCTGAACCCGATCGACAATCCGATTAAATTCCTCATGAATCTTAGCAACTAAAATTTCTCCAAAATCTTTAATCTTAAATCCCTTACTAAAGGCTTCTTTACTGATTCTTACCCAGATAATGGAACGTTGTCCCATGTGGAAAATACCATTAGCGCAGGAAATAAACTCATGAACTCTTCTTTCCAGGACACTTTCAAAATCCTCCTGAAATTCACGTCCGGCAACTTCAACCAGAATTCCCAATGGATAAGCTTCACCTTCCTTCATATCTTCAATTTCTGGACCGATAACTTCAATCTTGCCATCTTCCACATCATCCATCGATTTCATTCGCAGCAATTCAAAGCCATCTGTATATTTGCCACCAAATTGAACATGCATGTTCTCTTTTCTAACACGCTCACCTTCAAAACCTGCTCCAAATGGTACCGGAATCGGAACTTTTTCAAGTTTGATTGTCAGACCACGAACTTCAATAGCCCGGCTGACAATCTCATCCATCTTAATACCAGAAATCACATGTTCATAGGTGCAGATACCTGTTGGCAAAATTTCCGGAATACCAACGTCAGCAATAACCGGGAATCCAAAATTGATGGCACCGGCTGCTGTGGCATATTTTTCATCGGTTATTAATTGTGGGCCTTTCACTGCTTTATCAGCTCCTAAAGCCATAACAAAGGCGTAAACACGCTCTTTATTATACATCAAAATTTCCTGAGCAGCTTTAAAATCTCCAGGTTCCACACCTCCAAACGTCATGGCAGATCTGGCCGCAAAGTTCAAAGCGTAAATCGCAGCAGTGATATCATTTCCATATGGTACAATGAAACTATCCCAGTTCATTTCAATGCCTTCTTCCTGCAGTTGTGTGGCAATGGAACGACCATTGGTATTACCGGCAATAAATACCAGAATACTTTTTTCCTGAAGATCCCGAATCAAAGTTACTGCTTCTTCATTAGTCTCAGTACAACCAACAATAGCGGCAAAACCAGGCATCCGACCATCTACTAATTTGATCCCCTGTAGTCTGAGAATATTATCTCCCGTAAATCCCAACCAAATTCCGTTTTCAGGGGCAGGTCCCATTACGTATTTAAGAGATTCAATGATTTCTTCAGCAATCAAGGTCGCCACACCGGAGTCCAAAGTTTCGCCCAAATATGGGAGCCACATTTCTTCCGATGGAATAACTCCTAATAACTTTTTAGCTTCTGCCAATGATTCTTCTAAATCTCCCAACTTGGTTACTTTTTGCCCCAGAAATAGCAACATAATCGGTAAATAGTATGCGGTATTCGGATAAGCAACAGGAGCATCTTTTCCTTTTTCCTTAATAGCTTTTGTTAAATCTGCTTCTGCTCGCGCCACCATCGCATGTGCTCCTCTAATAGCCGCAGTAGCAATAATTTGTGACATATCTCTCTCCTTTAAATTAAATTATTGGCGAATAGGGAGTACCGACCTTATTCGCCGACCTCCTGCATTCGGGACACATTTCCCATAATTGATTCTTTAGATTGACTTGAGACTTTAATTTTTCCAAATGAACAGTAGGGGCAAACGGTTTGTCACAACAAGAACAAGTTGCCATTTTCAAGTCTACTCCCCAATCCTCAATCTCGAAAGATTCTTTGCCTAGTTTGGCAACAATAGCACCAGTCGGACAGACATGGATGCAGGCTGTGCAACCAATACAGTTTTCTTTAGCGATACTGAAGGGAGAAATCACCTTTTTGTGAAGTCCCCTTTCTGCAGTCCCAATCGCTTGAGCGCCTACGATTTCATTGCACGTTCTAACGCAAAGTTGACAGAGGATACAATTAGCCTCGCCTTTGTCTATTGCAGTGTACCGAGTTGGATTTGCACCGTATTTTTCGGCTAACAACAATAAAACTTCTGATTTCGGTGCTCTGGACAGCAGAAGTTCAATGATTGCTCTTCGATGTTTGATAACGTTCGGAGACTGGGTTTGAACCGATAATCCTTCACTAACCGGATATACACAGGAAGCATCAATCCAGGTCCATTTTCCGGTTTTATCCGTAATCTCCACAACACAAACCCTACAGGAACCCTGCGGTGGTAAACTTTCATGAAAACACAGCGTGGGGATGTTAATATCCAACTTCATGGCGGCATGCAGTAACGTGGTCCCCTTGGGCACTTCGATTGTCTGATCGTCAATCGTGACTTTGACTAGTTCCTGTTTTCCCTTGGTTTCACTTTCTTCACTCATTTCTATGCCCCAGCCTCCTCTTGAGTTTGCGTCAATGCCACACGATATTTACGAATGGTCTCTTTTCGTTTATCGGTTGAATGGCGTTCACTGGAAACAAATCGAATAGCACCCGTCGGACAAGCTTCTGTACAAGCTGGTTCCTTGCCCGCTTCCAATCGTTCAATACATAGATCGCATTTTGCTAATTTATCACCTTCCGTTTTTTTCTGGATAACACCGAAGGGACATACCAATAAACAGGCCGTGCAACCAATACACTTTTCATCTACCAATGTTACCGGGCTTTCAGCATCTGTTCGCGACATTGCATTAGTAGGGCACACTGATATACAGGGAGCATCCTCACAATGTCGACAGTGAAATGGAATAACATCTCCTTCATCCATTTCAAGAATCAGTCGCGAATAAGGTGTCTTTTCTTCATTAAATGCCTCTACCAGTTCCTTACTTTTTGAATGGGCCACTGCACATGCTAATTCGCAACTGTGGCATCCCATACATTTTCCAATAATAACTTCGACTACCTTTTCCATGTGCATCTCCTTAGTCTTCGACTGGTAAAGATTGCTCATACATTAAAGGCTTAAGTTTTAACGCCTTTCGCTTTTTATCGATATGTCGGATCATCATATGGGCACCTTTAACAGGGTCTTCCTGAAAAGCCCACTTCCCACCTACATCCTGTTCTATGTCTTCAGTGAGATACTGATGAAGTTTTTTACTCCCCATCACTGGTAAAGGATGATCGATCAGTGTATAAACACCTGAGGCAACGAAATACATGCCGATGGCCACTGCTTTTTCAGACATCCATTCCGGAGCGGCACCTGCGGCAGGTAAATCAGAGATATCATTTCCTAAGCCACCTTCATTAACTACATTAGTCAGGACTGTTAAAATACGACTATTATCCACACAAGAACCCAGATGTAAAACCGGAGGAATACCCACAGTGCGACAAATTTCCTGAAGTCCTTCTCCAGCGTATTTAAAAGCAGCTTCCGGTTGCAACAAGCCATGCTTGGCACAAGTAATGGCATTACAGCCTGTGGTAACCACAATAACATCGTTCTTTAACAATTCCTTGACCATTAAAATATGGTTTTTCTCATAATCAGAGTTAGGATTGGAACACCCTACTACACCAGCAGCACCACGTATTCTACCTGATATGATCGCATCATTTAATGGACGATAAGTAGAACGATATTTCCCGCCTAAGAACTTTGAAATTGAGTCTGCGGTAAAACCGGCTACCAGTCTTTCCTGGTCATCAGGTTTATCAATTTGTTCTTTATTCCGGTTAGGGTAATTATCAATGGCAATGGTAATAATTTCTTTTGCTGTTTTAACGGCTTCTTCCGGATGGAAAGCGACATGTTTGACACCATCCATTTTTGCATGGTGCGATGTGGTAATTAATTCTGTGTGATAGCCCTCTGTCACTTTTTTCAAACTTGGCATAATACACTGGACATCAACAATCATTAGATCTGCTACACCAGTAACAATCGCTAATTCCTGTTGCAAAAAACTACCCGCCAAAGGTACACCACGTCTCATTAAAATTTCATTGGCTGTACAACAAATACCGGCAACATTAACACCTTTGGCTCCTTTGGCTTCAGCTAACTTATTGATTTCATCGCTGGTGGAAAGATCAGCAATAATGTCCGATAGCGTTGGTTCATGACCGTGCACCAAAATATTAACTTCATCTTCCTTCAAAACACCCAAATTTGCCGAGGATTTTAAAGGAGTAGGAACACCAAAAATGATATCCTGGAGTTCAGTTGCCAACATGGAACCACCCCATCCATCACTCAAAGCTGTCCGCATGCTGTGCTTAATGATATTTTTATAATCAGCATCAACACCCATGGTTGTACGGTGCATGGTTTCTACAACTTCACGGTAAATTCCACGTGGCATGATTCCTTTGTCCCGCCACAATTTTTGTCTTGCTTCAGGAGCAAGAGATGCCAAAATCAATTCACCCCTTTGTCGCCCAAATTCTTCAAATGCGATATTTGCTAATTCTTTGGCAATTACCTTAGGTTCTTTGTTTTTGATCTCAATATCATAAACTTTAGCCATCGAATATAGCTTGTCTACATTCTTGATTTCGTAAGCTGAGTTATCATCTTCTGCGATGGCTAAAAGAGTTTCCACTACTCCTAAACCATGATCGGAATGTGCTGCTGATCCACCGGCAACCATTCTGGCTACATGCCTAGCTGCGAAGGTGTCTGCATTGGCACCACAAACCCCTACTGAAGGGCCTTCTCCAAAAGGGTCAATTCGACAAGGACCCATGGTGCAGTGTCTGCAACATAGTCCTGTAGTACCAAATCCACATTGAGGTTGCTGCGCTTCGTACCGATCCCATACAGTTTCGATATTTTCATCAGCTGCCTTTAATATCATTTTTTGGGATGCTTTATCAGCAAACGATATATCCATTTTTCATCTCCATTTGATTAGATGATTAGAAAAAACAAAGTGTTCCTTTTGTTCATATTCGCCGGAATCATTCATAACCCTTACTGACCAACAATATATCTTCTGGCCAGCATCTCATCATGTTTTGCACTTCGCATAAGTGATGCAATGTTCCATTTGCATTAATAAAAAAAGAGGTTTGTAGTAAGATCTTCCAACTTCACAAATGCCTTCTAACTATGTCACCGACTAACTTCAACAAGTTTTATAACGCATTTTTATTATGGCAAACATATGAAAGTTTTACAAATAGCGCAAAGAAAAAAAAAACCTTATATTGCTTTATTGATACGGGTCAATGTTTCATAAAGGAGATAAAAAAGGTCAAATTAAGAAAATAATAATAAAAACAGAATAATATATTAAACTATTGAAAAAAACAAAATGGAGTCAAAAAATATAAAATTTCAAATGGCTTAAATACTTGACAATAATCAAGGTAAAAGTGAACGCAGGTCATTATTTTATAGTAAAATTTATTTCATAAAAAACTTTATTTTGGAAAATATCGATAAACTTATCCAACAGTGTTATTTGAATAATCTATAGATTAAATGTGGATAGTTCTGGTTTGGTGGTTACTGCTGCTGAATAGTTACATTATTAGGTTAAATAAACCCGCGCTATAAATTGAATAATAGCTTTTTTTCCATTTTATATTCTTCTTCCTTTGAACAATTTTTTTAATTTATCCGGCATCTACATATAACATTCAGTTTTTATTGGATTTCTATTCAATTTTATCCAAACATCCTGCAGATCCTTTATTGATTTGAGTCAACAAAGCTCTTCAAGGATTTTTTTTTAATTTGCTCTATTTGTAAAACTTTCATATGTTTGCCACAATCAAAATGCGTTTTAAAGGCAACTCAACTGGTCAAACACACGGTTAGTGGAATGTAGTTAAAAATCGTACTTGTCAATTATCCAGCATACCGTTGGATCAGATTGATGGTGTTTCGGTTCCGGTTTATTGCAAGCATTGCGAAAATATTTATTATAGCTTAACTTACCCAACAATCACTTTATCAATAAAGGTCACTGGTTAACCAGTAACTATAGATAATGATTAAAGGTGTTGTCTATCCATTTGGAGTTGATTCAAATGTACGGGGTAATCAGTTAACTAATTGTGATTTGTACAGTAAAAAATTGTTTGAAGGAGAATTACCTGCTTTTACCAGCTGGTGTTTAATAAAAGCAATTTCATATTTGCCTATAAATGAAATTGCATAGGTAAGAGGAGATAAGTAAATATCCGTCTTTAAAAAGGTAGAAGAATAAATGACTGAAGCTAATACATTAACTAAAAAAAAGAAGGTTGATACAAAACCGCTGGCAGGGATTCTAAAAAAGTACCCTGCCATAGGGGAATCATTGTTGGCCATTCTTCAGGATGTGCAATTAGAATATAAGTATTTACCTGAAGTGTGTTTAAAAAAGGTATCAAACAAGTTGGAACTGCCGTTGAATCAGGTATACGCAGTTGCCACTTTTTATAACGCCTTCTCGCTAAAACCGAAAGGTATATATGTGATTCAGGTGTGTCTGGGAACTGCTTGTCATGTCAGAGGAGCCCCGGATATTGTTGATGAATTAGAACGCCTGTTGAACATTAAGTGTGGAGACACGACTCCTGATGGAAGGTTTACATTAGAATCCGTAAACTGTGTGGGAGCATGCGCTCTTGGACCTGTTAAAGTTATTAACGGGGATTATCACGGACATTTAAC
>Ga0233431_1002465_pt1 | contig 25812 bp, 11 predicted proteins | sample SI_118_April2016_FD_179867 | JGI IMG/M metagenome (GOLD analysis project Ga0233431, IMG submission 179867) | Seawater microbial communities from Saanich Inlet, British Columbia, Canada - SI_118_April2016_200_MG | ecosystem: Environmental > Aquatic > Marine > Inlet | place: Canada: British...
CTCATGCTGGAGGACAGCCGCCACGAAGCCTTCGACCTGGACGATTTTCTGGTGGCCGATTCTTCTAATCCGGCGGCTCAGCTCTCCTGGTTTGCCTCGGGGCAGCAGGAGGTGCAGGTCGGCATCGAACCACTGACCCACGCTCTCAGTCTCGTGCCCCCGGCCGATTGGAGCGGGGAAGAGATGATCCTGTTTACGGTGAGCAATCGCTTCGGTCTGGCCGACACTGCTTCCATATGGGTAGAGGTGACGCCGGTCAACGACCCCCCGAGCATCGGCGAACTGGGGCCGCTGGTCGTGAAGGTGGGGGAGGAGGCGGAGGGCGCGCTTTTAGCCGAGGGGGTTTGGGACGTGGACCATCGCTTCGACGAGCTGGTGATCACCGTCGCAGGAGACAGCAGGGTCGCGGCGGAGATTCGGTCCGGGCGAATCGTGGTGCGCGGATTGGCGATGGGGTCGGGCGCGGTGGAATTGGTGGCAACCGATCCTCAGGGTGACCAGGTTGCGGCCACACTGGAGGTACGGGTGATCAGCGACGAACGGCAACCTCCTCAGATCGCATCCCTGCCGGATCTGATCCTGCAGGCGGGAGAGACGTTCCTCCTGCCACTGGATGATTTCGTCGTAGATCCGGACAGCCCGGACTCGCTGTTGACCTGGACATCTGCGGTGGCGGGAGAGGAAATCGCGGTGAGCATCGGCCCGGATCGGGTGGCGGTGATTGCGGCTCCGGTGGAGTTCGTCGGTGAGGTAGGAATCGATCTTGAGGTGCGGGATCTGGAGGGGAATGCGGATAGCACCCGAATCCTGGTGACGGTGACGGAGTGGAGCGCGGTCGAAATCGATTTGGTACTGCCTGAAGAGATAGGTCTGGGAGGAGGAGAACAGCGCGCGTTCGCACTGCGAGAGATCGTCGAGCAGGATGGGGCTAACGCGGAACTGACGTGGCAACTGTCGGGGACGCAGGAGGTGAAGTGGAGTATAGATGGGGACAGTCTGGTGGTATTCGCCCCCAGCGTGGAAGAGGGATTATTCGAGGGGCTGATCGTGGAGGTGGCCAATGGGCGGGGGGGGCGGGACGTCGACACCGTCGGAGTATGGGTGTCACCTGTGGGCGGGGGACCGGTGGTCAGAGATGCCCCGCTATTGGAGATCGGCGCATCCGGGATCGCGATGCTGGATTTGGACGATTTCTTTTTCGATCTGAAATACCGTCGGGACGAAGTGGTCTGGTCGGTGGTTGAATTGCCCTCCGATCTCTTTGTGACGATCGACCCGCTGACCCACGTAGCCACCCTGCGCAGGGGAGAATCGGCCGGCAAGAGAACGGTTGTCGCACAGGAAGCGGTCTTTGAGGAGGTGGTCTTCGAGGCGCGCAATCCCGACGGACAGACCGCCCGGCTGGCGGTCCAGGTGGAGTTGGCGGTGGATGGTGGTGGTGGTGGACTGTTTACCGTGGAGATTCCCGATACCATTATGGCGGCGGGCACCCGCTTGGTGCTGGATCTCGATCCCTTCGTAGACGATGTCGATCCAACCCTGCTGGCATGGCAACGGGGCGGCTCCACGCCCGACGGCTTTGGTGCGGTAACCGACGCCGAAAGACGGAGCCTCGGGCTGGTGGCGGCCGATTTTTTCACCGGCGTCGTTCCGATCGAGCTGTTGGCCACCGGTCCGGACGGACAGACTGGCTCCGGGCGCTTCGAGGTGACCGTTGTGCCGCCGGATCTCGAGCTAATTGGGGCTGCCGCCATTCCGCTGCGTGCCGGGGAACGGGACAGTTCCCTGGTGCTGGACGATCTGGTAGCCAGCGGCGATCCGGCCGGATTGACATGGACGGTGGGGGGGGCCGCATTCGTCGGAGCGACGATCGAGGCGAACAGTCGCCGGGTCGAGATCTGGTCGCCGGAGGGGGTAGCTGGAGAGGATATCCTGGTTTTTGTGGCTCGTGGGAGGGCGGGACAGACGGCAGAGATTGAGGTGCGTGTGCTGGTCGAAGAGGTTTGGGAACTGGGAGAGATGCCATCCCTGTCTCTGCTGCCGGGGGAGAGCGCGGTTCTGGATTTGGACGATCTCGTGGTCCGAGGGCGCCCCGAGCGACTGGTCTGGTCGGCAAGTGATGCCGGACGGTTGATTGAAACTATGGAAGAGGACCAGAGGAGGGTGCGCCTGCAGGTGCCGCAGGAGCAGGAACCGGGGACCGAGGAACTGACCCTCATGGTGTTGACTCCCGGTGGGCAGGTGCTGACGGGAGTGGTTGCGGTCGAGATCCTGACTCCTCCTCTGCGACTGGGGGAGATGCGCGATCTGTTCCTGGTTGCGGGGCAGACCGACTCGACGCGGGTTCTGGACGACTATGTGGAATCCGGCGACGCCGAGAAGATCGAATGGAGCGCGGGGGGAACGGAAGAACTGGTGGTGCGCATCGATCCGGACAGCCACAGACTGCGGGTGACCGCCTCACAGAGTTTTATTGGAGAAGAGTGGATCGTCTTCACAGCCGTTCTCGGCGAGGAGCGGGTGGTGGCGACGCTGCGGGTGGCGGTCCTGGAGTCCCCTCCGGTTTTGCGTTTGGCCGATTTTCCGGACCTGACGCTGAGTGCCGGGCAGGTAGATTCTTCGCTGGTTTTGGACGAATATGTCGCGGTGGGCGATCCCACCTCGGTGCAGTGGGAGGTCGAAAGCGGGGGAGCAGTAGAGGTGGAAATCGACGCCGGGACGCGCCGTGTGCGCCTCCGGGCGCTGGAGAGTTTTGAGGAAGTAGAACTTCTCTTCACCGCTTCTCTGGATGGAGAGCGCGCCAGTGAGCCGCTGCGGGTTCGCCTGGAGGTGGCGCCGGTGGAACTGGTGTTGGCCAGTATCCCGGAGGTGAAAATTCTTCAGGGAACTATCGACAGTTCGTTGGTGCTGGACCGCTTTCTGGTGGCGGGGGATACGCTGGGAATCTCCTGGGCGGTCCGTGGAGGAGGGCTGGTGAAGGCGACGGTGGACTCGGAGTCGCATCGCCTGCTGATCGACGCCCGCGAGGGGCAGGCCGGAATCGAGATCTTTTTTATCGACGCATTCCAGGAGGAGGCCAGCGCCAGCGAGGTGCTGCGCGTAGTGGTCAGAGCGGCATCCTTTTCCGTGCTGTCGCCGCCCTCCCTGACCATCGGAGCGGAGCAAGCAGAGGCGCGTCTGGCTCTGGACCCGCTCGTGGTTGGGGATTTCGCCGCGGAGCAGATCGTTTGGGAGGCGGATCTGGTCGGAGGGTTGAATCCATCTATCGAGGCGTCGACTCGGACGCTCATTCTGGCACCGGACGAGGGGTATGCGGGCGCCAGTTCGCTGGTGCTGACCGCGACTTCTCCGGCCGGGGTGCAGCGGCAGGTAGCGCTGGCAGTAGAGGTGCTGGCAAAGATTGAAGTGCCGCCTCAGGTCGATCCCCTTCCCGAACTCTTCGGGCATGCCGGGACGACGACCGACGTTTTGGATCTGGACAGTTTCTCAGGGGTCGAAGAGGCGGGAAATCTGCTCTGGAGGGTCGTCGAAGAGGGACAGATCGGTCTGTCGATCGACCCGTTGACCCATATCCTCACCCTGTCGATTCCAGCGGGATTCGGGGGAGAGGAGGTCCGCCAGCTGGCCGTTCGCCGCATCGATGGTGCGTTGGAGAGTCTGGTTTCCCTGATCGTCAGAGTGCCGATCGTCGCCGAACCACCGGTTTTGCGCCTGCCTGCGGAGATCGTCCTGCCGGTCGGCGAAACGATGAGCCTGGATCTCGCGCCACTGGTGGAGGATCCGGATACGGATGGAGATTTCCTGCTGTGGAGCGCTCTCGGCGGGGATGGTCTGCAGGCTGTATTCGGCGGGGGGAATGAATCGCTGACGCTCTTCTCCCCGAGTTTTGTGGAGGCGCCGTTGTCGCTGCTGCTCATGGTGACCGATCCGGAGGGCAATCGGGCGGAGGGGACGATCCGGGTGCGCCTGATCCGGGTCGACAGAACCGCACCGAATTTGCGCCTGGAGGTGAGCGGGAATCAGATTTTCGGCGAACTGCTCGATGTGCGCGTGTACGCCGATGAACCGCTGGCCAGGAGACCGATCGTGGAGGTGAGCGGGGAGCGACTGGCAGTGGAGGAAGAGGGGGATCACTACCGGGCGATTTATCTGGTAGGGCTGGACGGTTTGCTGGATATCGGCGTCAGCGGCGCGGATACCAGCGGCAATGTGGGGATCGCGACGATGCAGGTCGCCGTCGGCTGGTTGGTGGAAGGAGGAGGGACGGTGGTCAGTCCGGACGGGAAAGTGCAGCTCAATATTCCAATGGGGATGAGCGGAACGGGGCATCTGGCGCTGCTCTATGGAAATCCGTCGCCGATGGGCGGGCGGGTCTATCACGTCGATCTATCCGGGAGAGAAGAGGGAAAACAGGCAGTAGAAGTCATCTTTCGCGATCTGGTTCCGGAGGAGTTGGAAGGGAGAGCGGTGCTGCGCTGGGATGCGTCCGCCGCGGCTTGGGAGGAACTGCCGAGTTTCGTCGGGGAGAACTCGCTACAGGCCTCTGTAAAAGAGTTGGGAATATTCAGGATCGGAGCGGCAGTGGCGAGCGGCCCGGCCGCGGTGCGTCCGCATCTGGCGTATCCCAACCCCTTCAACGCGGAGGTGACGATTCGCTATCTGGTGCGCCAGGAGGGGCCGGTGCGCGTCGGGATCTACGACGCGCAGGGCCGGCGGATTCGCGTCCTCGTCGATCAGCTGCAGCAGGAGGGCCCCTGGACGGCGATCTGGCGCGGAACGGATGAACTGGGGAAAACGGTGGCCAGCGGAATCTATCTCTATGTGGTGGACGCCAAGGGAGAGCGACATACGGGAAAGGTCACCCTGCTGCACTGAGCTATGGAACGCGGTTTGCTCCCCTTTTTTCAGAGATGGATCCACAGGTGGATTCTGGAAGGGGCAAACCCCATTATATGGTATGAGAGGATTCTCCCTATCCCCGAAATGGGGTCGAGAGGAAAAGAGAAGAATGCGGAATTTTTTTCCAATGAAGGGGATTTGGAAGAAAGTCGCCCCTGTGCCAGCATCCGGGAAACGAGACGATCGATGAAAAAGTATCCCATCATCGCGCTATGCCTGCTTTTCGGCATGGGTTTGACGGTGGCCGAAAGGTGTGAAGGACAGACGGTAGAGATCTTCCCACCGGAATTGAATCGCGTGCCGATTTCGACTCTGGGATCGGGGCGCTACTGGCAGCAACTGCGGATCGTCCTGGATCACGCCGATGCCGCCAGCGACTCGGTGGTGAGCGTGGCTATGCCGGCCGGGATCGTCGTCGCCGATACAGATGGAGACGATCGCGTCGATGAAGAGGTGAGAGTGGTTTACGACCCGGTGGAGAGTGAAATTCCGGGATTTGTGGTTTCGCCGGCGACGACGCCGGTGCACATCGTGCTCAAAAGTTCTCGCCCCGCGGCCTCCGGTGGTGTGATCTATCTACAGTTCCCCATCGTCGTCACCGCGGTGCCATCGAAGCTCCAGGTGGACTACGGGCGGGTGGAATTCGCCTTTCCGATAGAGGTGGATCAGGTGAAAGGACCCAGGCTGAATCTGGTGGTCCAGGAGGAGTTCAGCGCCCTGGCTGCGATGGATCTCGTGCGCCTGAATCCGGTATTTGCTCAGGGAAGCGATACGACGACGACGGCTCTGGGGACGTTCTTTCCCGAAGAAGCCCGAGTTCTGCTGCAGCCCCCTCCCGATCTGGTCTTCGACGGGGGAGTGGGTACGTTGAGCAACCTGTTGAATGCCAACACGTCGGGAATCGAGGATGGGCTGGACGACAACGACACGCAGTACCGCTTTTTCTGGTCTACCACCGCCAATCTGGAAGTGGTTGATGAGGCGGTGGAGATCGAAGCCCTGGTCATCGGCGTCGATGGGGAAAAACTGTATTTGGAGCAGGAGCGCGGAGAACGGGCGGTGCGGCTGCTGACGCGGGATTTGCCGGCCGGGACCTATTACTTATACATCACCTCCCCGCTGACGGGGAAAATTCCGCTGGCGCGCAGTCGGGGACTGGTCGTCAGACACGAGCCGGTGATCCTGCAACTCGGTCCGGGCGATGCGGATATCACCCTCGATTCAGGTCGGTTGTTGAACCTGCGGGGAGAGGCGACAGGGGAAGGACAGGAGAGCGCGGAGATCGAATTCGCCGTCATCGACCACGACGATGAGGTCGGAGTGGGGCTGTTCTACAGCGAAAGCGAGGAGCTGGAGACGACGGTGATACAGCTGGATGAGCAGGGGGTGAGCGGTATCGGAGGGGCTTTTCCCATTCCCGGAGGGCAGGGACTGGAAGAGACCGGGACGAGTTTTACCTGGAACATCGTCGAACCGGAGCTAATCGCCGCCGGCGACTACTACATCTACGCCGCCGTCAGCGATGGCAAGACCCACAGCCTGCGCCGCAGCGAGGGCCAGGTGAAGGTGCGGCACTCTCCCTTCCTGCGCCTCGACGCGCTGAATGACGAGGTGGTCAGCGGCGCGGACACGATCGTCACAGGCGGCGTGGAGCCGCAGCGCTTCGTCACTTTCACCTGGGGACGCAGCGGCTTTAGCGGAGATGAGGACGTAGACGACGATGCGCGCATCTCGCTCTATTACAGCCCCATTCCGGCGGTGACGCCTCTGCAGCCGGAGGGTTGGTCCCTGCCGGGAGGAGTGGACGAATTTCTGGCCACGCTGGGAGATCAGGTGCAGAGCATCGCCACCGACATCGCCGAAGATCCGGACCGGCGGCAGGACAATCAGTACGTATGGGATCTATGGCAGCTGGAAGAGGATGAAGTGCCCGAGGAGGGCAAGGTGCTCTACGTATATGGCATCATAGAGGATGCGTTCAGTCGACGTCTGGTGCAGTTAAATGGAGGGCGATTGAACGATGCCGCCGCGCGTCTGGTCTTCGACCACCCGCCGGCGCTGCGTCTGGTGCAGCCGGTGGCGAATGTGGTGCTGCGGCCGGATCGCAGTGGGCGCATCGCCTGGGAGGATATCGATCTGGACGGGGATGCCCGCCTGCGGGTACTCCTGAGCCAGGCGGATTTGGGGCCGATTGCAGACTATGCCGAGGTGGTGGCAGGCGGAGCGATCGTGGTCAATGCCGAAGCGGGCAAGGCGGATCCGGCGGTGGATCCGGAATGGGATCTCAGCGAGAACGATCCGATCGATCATCTGGATATTCGCGTCGACGAACTGGGGATCGACAACGGAACCTATTACCCATACGTAGCGATCACCGACGGCCAGTTCGATACAGGGACGCTGGCCTGGGGGGGAGGGAGTGAGATCGAGGTGCAGGGGGTCGGAGAAGCGGTGGCGGGAGATGAATCGATTCGGGTGCTGCCCCAGGTTTTCACCGTGGGCACCGCCGGAGGAAGGCAGATCTCCGAAGTGAGGATCGATGCCGATGGAGAAATGGTCGATCTGGTGCTGGTGACGTTGAGGGTGGATGCCAGTCTCTTCGCCGTGGCCGACCAGGACAGCCTGAGGGAGGGGGTGCAGCCGTTCGTCGTGGGCGACGGTTTTTCCCGCGCCCGGATGGTGACGAACAGAACGGTGGAGACCGAGGATGGAGGGCTGCAGCTGGTGCTGGAGTACTTCGAACCGACGGCTGCGAGCATCTCCGGGTTGGATGGAGAGAAGGCGCTGGCCACCTTTACACTGGTCGCTCTGGAGCAGGAAGGGCTGGCCATCGTCGAACTGGAAAGTGACGGCAATGGTGAGGGGCTCTCGCGTCTCGAGCGGGACGGCCAACTGGTGGCCGCGCCGCCGCCCGGACAGGTGGCGGAGGGAACTTTAGTTGCCGGCCGGGGCCTGGTGAGGGGAAAAGTGGAACTGGAGGGGCGCTCCGATATGACCGCAGTGGTCGACGTATCGCTGCGTCAGCGAGGGCGCTACGCCGACGTGCCGGACGCTCTCTTTGAGGTCAACGACGCCGTTCCCGAGAGGGAAGGGGTGCAGATACAGCTGGCCGAGGACGGCAGCTTCGAGTTGACGCAGGTGCCGATAGGGCGCCTGGACGTGCATCTGCATCTGGACGGTTATCTGGACGGATGGATCGCCGGTTTGGATCTCTATCCCGCGCAGATCGTGGAAGACCAAGTGGTGGAACTTTTCGGCGGGGATGTGGCCGGTTACCTGGATGTCGATGGCAGCAGTCTGCCCGACAACGAAGTGACGCTGGCGGATTGGGACTACGTGGCCTCCTTCTATGGGGCTGCAGCAGGGGATGGTGAGGAGGTCGGGCGAGCGGACATTACTGCCGACGGGGTGATCGATATCAAGGACTTATCGCTGGTCGGGGCCAATTACCGGGATCGAGGTCCACAGCCGGTCTACAAGGAGGGTATAGGGGAGGCAGGAGAGGTGCTGCTGAGCCTGCATGGAAGAGTGGAAGAGGTGGTCCAGGGGCAGGTGGTGGAACTGGCGGTGCGCGGCCAGGGAATGCGGGGGATCAGAGCTTTTGAGCTGGAACTGCGCTACGCCGAGGGAGATTGGGCGATGGTCGGCCAGGAAACGACCGGAGGCTTGAGCGCACAGCGGGGGGATGCACGAGGCTGGCTCACCGCAGCGGTTTTGCCCGGTAGGGAGCGGGATTTCAGCAGCGCCGAAGAGCTGGTTGTCTGGCGTTTGCGTGCCCTGCGCACGGGCGCGGCGGCGCCGATGCTGCAGCCCCGGACATTCCTGGATCGTTGGGAGGGAGAAGTCGCCGCACGCCTGCTCGAAGAGCGGTCGGCGGAGGTCCTGCCCACCGCTTTCGTTCTGGAACAGAATTATCCCAACCCTTTCAATCCGAAGACTACCATCCCCTTCGCCGTGCCGGCGATTGCCGAGGTGCGGCTGGAGGTGTTCGATATCCTGGGGCAGCGAGTGGCGGTTCTCTGGGATGGAGAAGTGGCGGCGGGAGAACACCGGCTGCACTGGGATGGTCGCGATGCAAAGGGGCGGATGCTGGGCAGCGGTGTCTATCTCTACCGGCTGCAGCTGCCCCAGGGTGGAATTCAGATCAAACGCATGCTACTGGTCAGGTGAAGATGTCTCTTCGTTTGCTCTACATAACGGCGCTGCTGGCGCTGGTCGGATTCATCGGTTCGGTCGATGCGGCCTCGCTACAGGTGCGTCGCATCGACGGGGCGACCCAGTTTCCTGCGGAACTGGGGGAGATCGTCGATATGGAGGTGGCGATCGATGCCGGAGCCGAGGAGCTCACCGGGATCACTTTTTTTCTGAGCTACGACCGCGAGGTTTTTCGCCTGATCCCCGCCGCCGAGGATGAGATAGTCGGGGCGATGCCCTTTACCCAGGCCAGTTTCCTGGGGGGAATCGTATTGGTCAATCAGGAGGAAACAATCGACGGGGAGAGTTTTCTCAGCTATACGGAGGCGACGGGAGGATTGGAGCGCCAGGCGGCAACGGGAGTGGGCGTGGTCGCCCGTTTTCAACTGGAGGTCATGCGGCGTCCGGTGGGCAACGCCACGCGCATACGGGTCGAGAGCAGAGGGCACGATCGAGTCTCCCACTACATGACGGAAGCAAGTCCGGGTGTGGAGATAGCCTTCAGTGAGCCCCTGGGGGAAGTCATGATACAGGTCACCGGTTTCCGCATCCTGCCCCTGCCCGACGTGATCTTGATCGAGGGAGAGCCAAGGGTGGTATTCGATCTGGAAAGCTTCGTCGATTCGACCGCGGGAGAGGTAATCTGGACGCATTCCCGCCTGAGCGAAGTGCCCACGGTGATCGACTCCAGGAGCGGTGAAGTGACCATGAATCCTCCTTCGGGGACGGTGGGGACATGGGCCATGGTCTTTACCGCCTACAAGACCAGTGAGGAGTTGACCGCCGCCGATACGGTGGAGATCGAGATCCTGTCTCGGCCGAAAGTAGCCGACACCTTCCCCGAAGCGATCAGCTTTCCCGAAGATGAGGAACATCGGGAGTTCGACCTGGATGCCTTTGTCGAGGATATCGACGATCTGCCAGGGGAGCTGACCTGGAGCGTTTCCGCAGGGAGCGACATTAAAGCGGCGGTCGATGCCAATACCCACATAGCCACCTTTTCCGCCAGCCCGGATTTTTTTGGGACGGAAAGACTCACCTTCGTCGTCGGCGACGGGGATGGACTGCGCGACACGGCATTCGTTCAGGTGATAGTTACACCGGTGAACGATCCTCCGCAGGTGAAGAGAGTGCCTCCGGTCTATCCGATCCAGGGAGGAGACGGGGTGGCGGTGCCGTTGGAGGAACTGGTCGAAGACCGGGATGACGATCTGGAGTTGTTGCAGTTCTTTCTGGAACTCGACGAAGGGCTGCGAGTGGATATCGAGACGGATCGGCTGGTGATATTCGGGGAGTTGGCGGGACGCCGAATCGTCGGTCTCACCGTGCAGGATACGGCCGGGGCAGTCGCTAAGGGACGCCAGGTGGCCGTGGTCCTGGAGCCGGGGGCAAAGGTATCTCCGGCAATCGCGAGTCTGCCGGAGATGCGCCTCCGAGGGGGCCAGAGCGGAACGCTGATGCTGGACGAATGGGTCCAGGACGATGGGCCTATCGAGGCTTTGACGTGGACGGTCGAGGCGGATAGCGGCTTGATCGCTTCCATCCAGAATCGCCAACTGCAGATCAACGGCGAGAGCGGCTTCGCCGGTACCAGTCAAGTGCGGCTGACGGCGAAGGACGAGGAAGAGAATCAGGGGCGGGGCGTGCTGACGGTGAGTATACTGCGTCCGGAAGACGGTCTGGGGCCGAAGATATTCCATCCGGGAAAGATCGGTCTGCGCGCGGGCGAAGAAGTAACTCTCGATCTGGGGGAGATGGTAGCCGATCCGGACGACGCCGACGAGGCGATCGTCTGGAGCGCCTTTACGACCACCGGACTGGAGTTCGATCCAGAGAGCGGAATCCTGCGCCTGAAGGAGGGTGAGGAATTGGCCGAGCCGGCCTCACTGACGCTGGTGGCCACGGACCCGCTCGGAGCGGCCGACGAGAAAGCGATATTCGTGCTGGTCGTCCGTTCGGGGGAGCCGCCCCAGGTGCGCGATTTTCCCGAGGTGCGGTTGGATAGTCTGGAAGCGGAAATTCAGCTGGATCTGGACGAGTTCGCCTTCGACGATCTGGACTTCGAGTCCGAACTGGTGTGGGAGGCAATTCCGGAACCGGGGGTGAGTGCCGCAGTAGATCCGGTCAGCCACGTGCTGAAAGTGGAGCGAGCGGAGACTGGAGGGATTCCTCCAGCGGTGACTCAGGTGTTGCTCAAGGTAGTGGACACGGCCGGACAGGAAGTGAGTCGGATTCTCAGAGTCGGGCTGCCACCGCTCTTCGAGCTGTTGCCCATTCCCGATGTCGAACTCATCGCCGGGCAGATCGACAACAGCCTGGTGCTCGACGACTTTGCAGTGAGCAATCAGGAACAGATGAAATTGACCTGGACCGCCGGTCCCACAGAGCACATCGATATCCAGATAAACCAGGAAACCAGCGCGGTGCTGCTGGCCTCCGAGGATCCGGTCTTTCAGGGAAGCGAAACGGTCGCTTTTACGGCTACCGACCCGACGGGGCGTTCGCTGAGCACCCCTGTTCGCATCGTCGTCAAGGGAACCGGCCTGGCCCCCCAGGTGCGCGCTCTGCCCCGCGCGGAGATCGAGGTGGGACAGGTCGTGGAAGCGATCGATCTGGACGATTACGTAGTGGACGACGACCCGGACGATCAGCTCATCTGGTCGGTCAGCGGCCTGCAGTCGCTGACCGTGGAGATCGATTCGCAGACCCACGTGGTGACGCTGGGGGCGGCGGCCGGTTTGCCGGGTGTGGAGCAGATCCAACTGCTGGTCCGCGATCCGGCGGGGAACTCGGTATCGAGCAGCATGGAGGTGCTGATCCTCAGCGGGGGAAAGGCGCCCGAAATTTCTCCTCTGCCGCAGATTCTGCTGGTTGCGGGAGGGGAGGAAAAACAGCTGGACCTGACTCCTTATGTCAGCGATGAAGATACGCCGACGGAGGCGATCTCCTGGGAACTGGCGGCGGCGGCGGGGATAGCGGGACGGATCGAAGGCAGCCGCCTGATCGTCTCGGTTCCGGCCGGCCAGCAGGGCACCCGAAAGCTGCAGCTGACGGCCGTGGATCCGCAGGGGAATCGGATGGGCGCGGATATGACGATTTTGATCGAGGAAGATTCCGCAGCACCGGTCCTGACGCTGAAAGTCGGCCGGCATCCGGTATTCAGCGATCTGCTGGAGTTGGAGATCCGGGCGAGCGAAACGCTGCGCGAAGCGCCCGAGGTGCGAGTCGATGGGGAGCCGGTCGAGGTGGCATCGGGAGAGGCTAGCTATCTGGCTACGTTCCCTTTCGAACCGCAGGAAGGGGAAGGTCTGATCGAGGTGGCGGTGCGCGCTTTCGACCGAGGAGGGAACGAGGCGAATCGACAACTGAATCTGGCGCTGAGTTGGATGGACGAGGGTGGAGGGAACGTCCAGGGACCGGATCCGCAGGTGCAGCTCAACGTGCCGGCAGGGGCGGCAGGGCCGGGGCAACTGGCACTGCTCTACCGGTTGGAGGAGGAGGACAAGCCGGCAGACAGTGGAGCGGAGCCGGTCTACTCCATCGGCCTGGCGCGCCGGCAGGAATTGACCTATCCGGTGACGCTGAACTTTTTCGCCGGAACCGGGGCCGAGCCCGATCTGGGAATACTGCGCTGGAACGAAGAGGAGGAGGCCTGGGAGGAACTGCCGACGGTGGTCGACGAGGAAAGCGGATGGCTGTCGGCTTCAGTGACGGAACTGGGGTTGTTCAAGCTAGGACCGGTAACCGAGGAGAACAGGCGCTCCAACAGCGGCTTGCACTGCTACCCGAATCCGTTTATCCCCAGCAACGCGTCGGGGGTGGAGATCGCCTACCAGGTCGCCGCCCCGGGAGAGGTAAGACTGGAACTTTTCAACAGCCTGGGACAGCCGGTGCGCCTGCTGGTCGATGGATTCCAGGAGGTGGGCACGTGGACGACGCTGTGGGACGGAAGGGATGAAAACGGAGCCCCGGTAAGTAGCGGAGTCTATTTCTACGAGCTGAATAGAGGGGGGCAGCGGGCGCGCAGTTCCCTTGTCCTCATACGCTGAGACCCGGCATTGGCAGCGGGATTTTCACCGCGAAGTATGACGATCTCGTAAAAAGTGGACGCGATCTCACCGATCCACAAGAGAGCGCACTGAGTAGTCTGTCAACTGAATTTCTGGACATCGGGAATCACGTAAATATGTTAATTTACTGAAAGATCCTGATCGAAATTCGTCAAGGTTTTTTCTTGACGAACCACTGAGGTCAAAGATCTGTATACCAGATGGGGTAGACGAGATCATTTAAATGGACTTTTTACGATTGCATCAAGGAAAATGAAGAAAAACGATAGAGCGCAACTCTGGATTTTGGGAATACTGTTCCTGCTGGCGACGTGCGCCGTCGCCGGTGCCGGAGTCAACGCCTGGAGCCGGGCGGGAACGGGGCTCGTAAGCGCGGTCAACGCAATCGCGACCGACGCCGACCGGCCCACTCGGCTATACGCCGGTGCGGAGGATGGACTCTACATCAGCAGCGACGGGGGACAGCGGTGGGAACTGACCGGTGCGCAATTGGTGGGGCGCAGTGTCCTGAACCTGGCGATTGATTCCCGCGATTCCGAGCTGATTTTCGCCGGTGTGAGCGACGGACTCTTCTTCAGCGGTGACGGAGGGGCGTCGTGGACGGCAGCCGAGGGGATTGAGGTCGGGGTCTTCGCCATTGCATCGGGACAGGGGGCGACCCCCGGCGTCTTCGCCGGCACTTTTGGGCGCGGCGTGTACGCCAGCTTCGACGGGGGGCGCAGCTGGGAAGAAGGGGGTGAGGAACTGGCCGGCGACATCGTCTTCGCTCTCGCCACCAGCGCATTGGAGACCGAGGTGGTCTATGCGGGAACGGCGCGCGGTTTGTTCGTCAGTCGCGATCGGGGTGCCAGCTGGGAGACATTGGGGACGGTGCTGCAGGGAATGAGTGTGCGCAGCATTTACGTGCCGTCGCGCGTGGAAGAGGGTGGAGAGATCGTGGTCGGCACCTTTGGCGACGGGATCTGGCGCAGTCGGGACAAAGGGGAGAGCTGGCGGCCGATCAACGAAGGACTGGAGGATCTGTCGGTGCGCAGCCTGGCGGTGGACGAAGAGTTCGCCCAGCGGATCTACGCGGCCACTTCAACGGGCGGTTTTTTTCGCACGACCGACAAGGGAGAGAGCTGGCGGCCGATCAATGAGAGCACTCCCAGCCTGGCGGCGCGGAGGGTGGCGGTTCTGCCCGGTCTGGAAGTGGGGGATCCCAAACGAGTGCTGGGGGTGAGCGCGGCCGGAGGGGTATGGGAGATCAGCTTCACCAGGGAGCCGCAGCTGACAGTAGGGCGCGATCCTCTGCTGTTTGGCAGCACCGCAGTGGGGGAGCAGCAGAGTGCAGAGCTGCAAATCGCCAATGCCGGGGAGGCGACGCTGCGGATCGCCAGCCTGAGCATTGAGGGGAACGCCAGTTTTTCGGTGTCGCCGTCGCAGCTGACGCTTGCGGCCGGGGCGACCCATAAGGTAGTGGTGGAGTTTGTGCCCCAGAGCCGCGGAGAAAAGCAGGGGACGCTGATCCTGGCAAGCGATGACCCGGACGAAGCGAGAATCGCGATCCCGCTGAGCGGTACGGGAGTCCAGGGAGAGCTGAGCGCCAATCTGGCCAGAATTCATTTCGGCGAGGTGCGCCTGGGCAGTTTTGCGGATACTACCGTGGTTTTGACCAACGCCGGCAACGCCAGCCTGGAGCTGACCAACGCCTTTTTTGGGGAGAGCGCCTTTCGCGTGCTGGTCTTCCAGCCCCAGGTGCTGCAGCCGGGTGAGAGAATGCTCCTACCGGTGCGTTTTGCGCCCGATTTGGCGCGCGGTCTATCGACCGAGCTGGTAGTGGTTCAGGCGAGGGGGGAAACGGCGCTGGAGATCGGCGTCGACGGAGTGGGCACCGCGCCCGCGATCTCCGCATCGGCTCTGAGGGTGGATTTCGGCACCGTCAACCTGGCGACCTTCGAAAACATAGAGCTGGAGATTTCCAATGGGGGCAATGCCGATCTGCGCATCGAGGAGGCAGAGCTGGATGGCCAGCCTTTCAGTGCCACCATCAATCCGCCGCTGGTCATCCCTCCGGGAGAGAGTGAGAAAATCCAACTTGGCTTTCTACCCCTGGTCAGCGGCACCCACCGCGGCCAGTTGAGGCTCGTCAACGACACGCCCGGGGAATCCGGAAGGCTCGACATCGAGCTGGAGGGGATCGGGGGCGGATTGACGCTCCAGCCACGGACCGCAGTGCCGATTGGCGAAGGGGCAGCCGATTTGCTGGTCGCCGATCTGAACCAGGACGGTCTGTCCGATCTGGCGGTGGCGGACAGCGCCGGAGGGCAACTGCAGGTGCTGTTCAACGATGGCGAGGGCCATTTTGTCGAGACTGCCATCTACCCGGGACCGAGTTCCGTGTATGCCCAGTGGGATGCGCCGGTGGCGCTGGCCGCCGCGCCGATCTACAACAGCGGGCTCGATCTAATCGTGGCCGATCAGGTCGGTAGATCGATCTCCATCCTCGAAAACGATGGCAAGGGGCGTTTCGACCATCGCCGCGAGGAGATCTTCATCGGCCATCGCGTGACGGACGTTATGGCTGTGGATCTGGACGCGGATGGGGATGCGGACATCGCCGTGGCCGACGGAGACGAAGCCTCGCTCACCTTACTGTTCAACAACGGCCAGGGACGCTTCAGCGCGCGCGTTACCCATCCGGTCGGCGGAGGGCCTGTGGCGCTGGGAGCGGCCAATCTGGATGCCGACGGGCATCCGGATCTGGTGGTGGCCAATCGTCAGGCGGGCACGGTTTCGGTGCTATTCAGCGACCGGAACGGAGGTTTTTCCGAGCGCCGAGATTTTGCCGTCGGTCTGGAACCGACGGCGCTGGCTCTGGTCGATTTCGACGCCGATGGGGACAACGATCTGCTGGTGGGCAACCAGGGGTCCCAGGAGGTGACGATCCTCCGGCACGAACGGCTGAGCGGCGGCGGCAGTCATTTTGAAGTGAGCGCCAATCTGCATATGAATGGATCGGTCGTCGACCTGGCCGCCTCGGATTTGACGGCGGATGTTTTCAGCGATCTGGTGACGGCCGGTAGCGGTGGTGGAGTCGCCTTCTGGGAGAACGATGCGGGAGAGCAGTTCACCCGTCGGGATACCCTGTCCACTCAGGAGGTGGTGCGCAGGATCGCCATCGCCGACATGACCAACGATGGGGCGAACGACATCGTCGTGCTGGGGCTCAGATCCCTGCAACTGTTCGTCAACCAGGATACGCGGCGGCTCGATCCGCCCAGGCCACCGACCGAAGTGCAGGCGCGCGATGTGGACCGGGACCTGGGGCGGCGGATCGAAATCAGCTGGAAAGCGCCCGAGTTGGACGAACAGATCGGTCGCACCACCGAGTATTTCGTCTATCGGGCGGATGAGGAGGATGGTTCCTTCGCGGTGATCGACACGGTGGACTCCGGATTCAGGAGCTATGTCGATCTGACGGCGACGCTGGGTGATGTTTTCTACTACTATGTGACTGCGGCCAACGCGGCGCTTGAGTCGCTGCCATCGGATACGGTCTGGGCGAGATCTCGGCCAGCGCCGTTTTTCGAACTGGAACTGGTAGACGAGTCGCACGTCAGCGTCGGTGACACCCTGAAGGTGCGCGCTTTCATCACTCCGGCCGATCATCGGATCGCCGGCATCTCGCTCTATTTGACCTTTGCAACAGATCAGGACAGCGCCCTTTCTCTAATTCTGCCGGAAGCGGAGGGCAACAGGATGCCGTTCCGCATCTCCTCGACCCTCGGGGAGGCGACGGTACTCGAAAATCAGCTGCACCCCAACTCGACCAATCGGGCGAACCTCTCTCTGGCCGGACTGCGGTTGGAGCCCGGGGTAGAGCCGGTGGAACTCGGGGAGATCTGGTTCCGGACCGAGAAGGATATGGTGACCTTCATATCGATCGACGACGAGCCGGATGACAACCGGCGCAGCGCCGTTGTCGCGGCGGTTAGCGGAGAGTGGATTCTGCCCTTTATCCCGGAACGGCCCATGCAGGTTGCGGCCCGGGATTTCCAGGTGCTGGGACAGATGCAGCTCAAGGGGCGGGAGAGCCCCCGGCTGGAGGTTCAGGCTTCGCTGCTGTTTATCGACGCAGCGGGGGATACCCTGAAGTCGCCGCTCAACGACGAAGATCGCCTCAAACCGGGGATTCAGCTCACTCTGGATGCGGAGGGGCGTTTCCGCCTGGATCAGATCCCTCCGGGTAGCTATCAGACGTTTGCCAAGGTCCCGACCCATTTGCAGGGGCGGGTGGTGGGGGATACGATCGCCGTCGGGGATTCGGTGCGCACGCGTCTGGCTTTTGAGTGGGTCCAATCCGACTCGTCCATCCATACCGACCTGCCGGCCGGAGACGCCAATGACGACAATCGCATCAACCTGGCCGACTTCGGGGTGCTGGTCCACTACTTCGGCGAAACCGAGGCGAACACGGGCGCCTGGCCGCAGGCCAGGGCGACCGATTTCGACGGAGACGGCCTGGTGGGCATGGCCGATCTTTTTCTGCTGGCCGATCATTTCGGCGAGATGGGTATGACGTTGGCGCCGGCGGTGGAGAGTGCAGAGGAGGAAGCGGCCAAACCGATGGCCGCGCCGGGGCGTGTGGTCTGGGATAGTGGGGGATTGGCGCTGAATGGGGTGGGGAAGATCCGCGGTTTCTCCCTGTTGATTCCGGGTGCGGAGGAGGTGGAAGCAGATTTTTCGGAGAGTCTCTGGACGGGTCGCCTGCCGACGCTGTTCCAGTGGCGGGAAGGGAACGGAGTGCGCGTGGCGGCCGCGCTGGCTGGATCGGCGCCGGTAGGGATGGGGGAGGGGCTTCTCGTTCGTTTGCGAGACGCATCCGGGGATCCGATCAGTCCGGTAGCGGTAGCCGAGCTACTGGCTGCGGATGGTTCGATCCGGCGTTACGCGATTTCTTCCACAAAGGGTTTGCCGCTCCGGCCGGCCCTGCTGCAGAACTATCCCAATCCGTTCAACCCGAGCACGACTATCCCGATCGTCGTGGGCAGCACCGGAAATGGCGGCGCGCGCGTGCGGCTGGAGATCTTCAACAGCCTGGGGCAGAAGATGCGCCTGCTGACCGACCAGACGCTGGCCTCGGGGATGCATTTGTTGAAGTGGGACGGCCGCGATGACAGGGGACGAGAGGCGGCTTCGGGGCTCTACATTTATCGCCTGGAGATCGGCGATTTTCACCAGAGTCGGCGTTTGCTGCTGGTGCGTTAGCGCGTATATTCTGAATCATTAATCTGCAGACTCGAGTGTGCCGACTTCCCGCATCCCTTGCGAGAGATCGCGTCGGTCGGTGTGCCCCGCCTCTGCAAGAGGCACTATCCCCGAAAAAAATCGCCAGGCGCAGTTGGTTCTCCGGATGCTCCGGTGGAACTCAGTGGCCAGAGGCGATCCGATTGGTCCCCTTCCATGGCCAGATACCCTTCTCCTTCTTTGGCGCTGACAGGTATCGTATCTCTCCTGCTCCTGGTCGGCTGCAGCGGAGCGGAAGAGACGGCTCCGCTATCTGAGAGAGAGGAACGACAGCCTCTCCAGAAAGTGGATGCGCCGGCATCGCCGGCCTTGCTTTTGCCCGACATTCCGGGTGGGAAACTGGTGGCTGTGACCGTGGTCGACGATCGCCAGCTACTCTATCGGCTGATCGAGCGGGAGCAATTCAACCAGCTGAAAGATGTGGGGGCGGCGGCGCGCCTCTTCTTTCATCTGGAGGTCGACTCAGCGGCGGCGCTGGAGAAGGTGCTGAAGCGGCTGGGCGGAAATGAATCCGGATTGCCCAATGTTTCGCTGGCCTCTTTTCCAACCGACCTGCAACTTCTTCCCGTTCCCCGCAAGAAAGATGCGTTTTTTCGCTCGCTACTGCCGCTGGTAGTTTTCCACAACGAGGTGAGCGCGGCGCGGCGTCGACGTCTGGAGCAACTGCGAATGGAGACCTCCAGCGGATCGGAGGATTCTCTCTTTCTGGCTGAAATGTGCCGGTATTACCGTCTGGATCGGCAGGAGATGAATCTGGAAACGCCGGCGGATACGCTGACGGCGCTGCTGGAGCGGGTGGATCAGATTCCTCCCTCCCTGGCCCTGGCGCAGGCGGCGATCGAATCCGGTTGGGGAGGATCGCGCTTCAGCAAGGAGGGGAACAATCTCTTCGGACAGCGAGTCTGGTCGGCAGATGGAGGGATGGCCCCTAAAGAGGTGGAGAAGGCGAGATTCCGCCTGGCGGTTTTTGCCACCATCGGGGGCAGCATCCGCAGCTACATGCGCAACCTGAACAGCCACCCCGCCTACGCGGAGTTCCGACGATTGCGTCGAGATATGAGAGAGGGAGGAGGAGTTCTCGATCCTCGCGTTCTGACCGGCGGTCTGCAACGGTATTCGACCCGTGGACAGGAATATGTCGACGACCTTATCGGCTTTATCGAGTACAACGATTTGAGGCGTTTCGACCGAGCGGTTCTCGATGCTGTGCGGGCGTCCAACTGAGAGGGGATGAGCGAGGTGTTGAAGCGATTCTTTCTATGTCTGCTGCTGGTCACCAGTGTTTTCGCCGAGCGTCCCGGATACGTCACGGTGCTTCTGTACCACCGCTTCGACGAGCCGCAGTATCCCACTACCAATACGCAGGTTGAGGTTTTCCGGGAACAGCTCGATTATCTGTCGAGCGAGGGGTATAAAGTAATCTCGGCGGAAGAATTTCAGCGCCTGCTGGAGGGGGAAGAGCCGTTCCCGCAGAAAGCGGTGTTGATCACCATAGACGATTCCTACCGATCGATCTACGACAACGCCTTCCCGGTGCTGCAGGAGTACGGCTATCCGTTCGTCATGTTCACCAACGTCAGTCCTCTGTACAGCGACCTTCCGGGTTTTATGAGCTGGGAGATGGTGGAGGAGATGCATCGGGCGGGGGCGACCATCGGCAGCCACACCTACTACCATCCGCGCATCGGCCGGCCGCAGAAGGGACAGGACCGGGAGGCGTATACCGCCTGGGTGCGGAAGGATTTAAAACGGGCGCAGAAGGCGCTGCGCGATCACGGCCTGGACAGCGGCCTGCTGGCCTTTCCCTACGGGGAGCACAATCGGGTGGTGGTCGAAGCGGCAAAGGAATTGGGGTATAAACTACTCTTCACCCAGGACGAGGGAGGGGTGGACGAACAGACCGATCCGCTGCTCATTCCCCGGGTGGCGATCGTCGGTGCCAACATGACCATGGAGCGGTTCGCCTTCAAGCTGAATCTGGCGCCGCTGCACGTGGCGGATGTGATACCCGAGAGCGGTTTCCTGAAAAAAAATCCCCCGGCCGAATTCTCGCTCAGGTTGAAGGAGCCGGAGCGCTATCGACCGGGAGGGATCAACGCCTTTATCTCGGAGTGGGACCGGGTGGAGACGGTGTACGATCCGCAAACCGGACGTCTCATCTTTCGCCCCGAGAATCCACTGACCCGTCCCTTCAACCGCCTGATCGTCACCGCCCGCGAGCGGGAGAGCGGCCATTTTTCGATGTTCTCGCGCCTCTACTTTCGTCCCTTCGACGAGCTGACCGGGGAATAGGCATTTTCCGGCGGCCTTCCCGGATGGTCAGGGGGATCCGTACAGGACGTCGCCGAGAGTCGATTGCTCTCTTCACCGCCGCAGCAAGGCGGTCTCGCGCACAAACTGCTCCCGTTTTCTGTCTCCTCCCTGCGCGCCGGATTTTGCGATCAATTTCTCGATCCGGCGGATGCGCTCCTGCGTGGCCGGGTGCGTGGCCAGCAGTTTTTCCACTTCTCCCTGTTTTCTTCCCTCCAACTTCTGCAACTTCTGGAAAAAGCTCAACAGGCCGGCCGGGTCGTAGCCGGTGGCGACCAGATATTTGACGCCGTATTCGTCCGCCTCGCGCTCGTCATCGCGGCTGAAGCGGGCCATTACCCCGGCGTGCCCGAACTGCGAGGCGATCTGGGCGATTTCGTTTGGATTCTCCCCCAGGGCGAGACCGGCCAGGATTTCCATGCCGTACTGGGTGGCCAGCTGGTTGGCGGAGTGGCGGGCGACGACGTGGCCGATTTCGTGGGCCAGGACGCCGGCCAGTTCCGCTTCGTCGTCGGCGGCCAGGAGCAGGCCGGTGTACACGTAGAGATGGCCACCGGGCACGGCGAAGGCGTTGACCTGCTGCGGCTGGTCGAGGACGGTGATCCGGTAGGGGACGCCGGGGCGGTCCAGCAGGCTCTGCTCGATCAGGGGGGTGGCGATGCGGCGGACGTATTCCTGAATGCGTCGATCTTTCAGGATCTTCTCCTGCTCTTCCACCTGGGTGGCGACCTGTTCGCCCAGCTGTGCCTCGGTCTCCGGCGTGATCAGGGTCTGGCCCAGTTGCTGGCGCACGGCAGTGCAGCCGGCCAGTTGAAAGGTGAGCAGGAAGGGAAGGAGCAGAGCAGTAAAACGCGCTTTCATGGCAGACTCCGTCAGTTTTTCTTTTTCGGGCCGAATTCGACCACTCGTTTTTGGGGGGACAGGTTGATCTCCTCGAGCACGGTGCCGGTGCGAGCGTTGAGGGCGCCGAGGACCAGATCGGCGACGTCCTCGGGAAGTATGTAGTTGTCTGGATCTTCTCCGGGGCGAAAGTCCAGTTCGTCGAAGAACGGGGTGAGGACCATGCCCGGATTGACGAGGGTGACGCGGATGCCGGTGCGGGCGCACTCCTCGCGCAGCGCCTGGGAAAAGCCGCGCAGGGCGAACTTGGCGGCGCAGTAGATCGATCCCTTCTGGCTCCCCTTGAGGGCGGCTTCGGAGCCGATGAAGAGGAGATGGCCGGCCCGGTTCCTCTTCATCGATGGCAGATAGGCGCGGGCGATAAAGGCGCTGCTGGTGAAGTCGAGATCGACCAAGCGGCGGATCTGGTCGTAGGAGAACTGCTCCAGGTCGCCAAAGCGGCCGGCCCCGGCGCTGCAGATCAGGGCGTCGATCTGCGGGTGGGCGGCGGTCAGTGCCTGCAGTTCTTTCGGCAGCCGATCCAGATTGGCCAGGTCTACGGGGTGTGCGGTGAAGCGCGCGTCATCGCAGGGGCATTTGGCGAAGTCGCGGGCCAGGCCGACTACTTCCCAGTTTGCGGAGAGGAGGCGCTGGCCGATGGCGCGGCCGATGCCGGAGCTGGCGCCGGTGACGATGGCTTTCATGGCGTCGAGAGAGGGAGGGCTTGTTGCAAAGCGTTGGCGACGCCCTTCCTATCCCTTTCTGTCAATTCGCCCACTTTTCCCATGATTAAACCGTTATCCAGCGTGAATAGTTTGAGTCTGGCCACACAGGGCTTTCTCAAACCTGCCTGCTGCCATCCGTCGAGTTCGATGTCGAGGTGCCATGCCGAGTGGGAAGCGCTGGTGATCATCATGAGAACGGAGGCGCCGTTTTGGCGATGGAAGTTCTCATCCGACAGCACCAGAGCTTTCCTCTGTTTTGACCTGGGCAGATCGCTAAAGGGGAAGGGGATGTCGATCACATCAAACTGGCTACAGATCATCGTCATCCTCCCCTTCCCATTCGGTCAACGTTTTTTCCAGGGCCCTGGCCCACTGCAGATCGATCTTTTCCACCTTGCTGATGCGCACGGCATTTTCCTTGATATCATACCGTATGGAGTCTCCCGGTTTGATGTCGAGAATGCGACGGATTGCGGCAGGGACGGTAGTCTGGCCTTTGGCGGACAGGGTGCTGGTCTTGATGGCTTCCATGTTTTTTCTCTTGGATTCTTTGGAGTAAAGATGTAAAGAATCTATGCGAATAAGGTAGGAAAACGGGGAGGAAAAGCAAAAGGATTTTGGGCCCATCAGGCTGAGATGAATCGAGATTGCTATCGATCTTATTACCGAGTTTGATTTTTAAAGGTCTAAAAATGTGGAGAATATCACATTATTCATCCATGTAATGTGGAGAATATCACATTATATAACTATATAGCTTGACATTACCGCCTGCTATGGGGTATTTTTGCCGTATGAAGAGAGACCTCTATACCAGGCTCCTGAACTGGAAAACATCGAATCGGCGTAAGCCCCTTATTTTACGCGGCGCTCGTCAGGTCGGAAAGACCTATCTGCTGCGGGAATTCGGCCGGTGTGAGTACGACAGGGTCGCCTATTTCGATTTTGAACAGACGCCCGATCTGGAGGATTTTTTCAGCGGACCCATAGATCCGGTTGCCATTATCCGCAACCTGTCGCTGTATTTGGGCTGGACTATCGAGCCGGAACGGGACTTGATCGTATTCGACGAGATCCAGGCCTCGAACCGGGCGCTCAATTCTTTGAAGTACTTCAACGAGCTGGCCAATCAATACCACCTGGTTGCGGCAGGTTCTCTGTTAGGCGTCAAGCTGTCTCGACCCAGGTCCTTTCCCGTGGGCAAGGTGAATTTTCTGGATCTGTATCCTCTCACTTTTCTGGAATTCCTGAGCGCGGTAGGTAGAGAAGAACTGCGGTCGCTGATTTCCGAAAGGGAGGATTTTGAACCGTTCCCCACCCCTTTCCACGAGCGGCTGATCGATCTGTTGCGACAGTATTATTTCGTCGGCGGCATGCCCGAAGCGGTGCTTGCATTCAGCACTGCGGGAGATCTGGTCGAGGTGCGCGAGATACATCGGGAGATCGTCGATTCCTTTGTACTGGATTTTTCAAAACACGCTCAGTCTGCCGATGTGCCCAAGCTCTCTCTGATCTGGGACTCGATCTCGGTGCAGTTGGCGCAGGAAAATAAGAAGTTCATGTTCTCGGCCATCAAGAAGAGCGCGCGGGGAAGGGAATACGAGAGTGCGCTTCAATGGCTGGCGGATGCCGGGTTGGTGGCAAGAGCGCATCTCGTTACCACGCCCCGGCAACCGCTCAACGGCTACATGAATCGAGAGGCATTCAAGATATTCCTCCTCGATGTGGGCATTCTGGGAGCTATGGCGAGGATACCGGCGGATGTGCTGGTGCGGGGAAATGCGTTTTTTTCTGAGTATCACGGGGCGTTTGTCGAAAATTACGTAGCGCAGCAACTAAAGGCCGCTCAGATGGACCTCTATTACTGGAAGAGCGAGGGTGGACGGGCGGAGTTGGATTTTGTTTGCGAATGCGATGCTCAGGTTTTCCCCCTGGAGGCCAAGGCCGGCATCAACCCGAGGAGCAAAAGCCTGAAAGCATACGATCAGCAGTTCTCTCCCTCCGCGCTGTCTCGCACCACGCTTCTCAATCTCAAACGCGACGGCAGAATCTGTAATTATCCTCTGTATGCAGTAAGCCTATTTCCCCATCTCTCCGAAAAAAAATAAAGTACCCATTTATCCTAGCGGGTTTTGCGGTCGTCGCGGTCGATGTCTGCTGGAAGAGTTGTCAGGCAATCGAGCCTGATAATCAGTTCGTCAGTCAGGTTTAGGTGATCGGTTATCAACTCGCCGATCATTTTGCCCGAGATATGTCGGTGGGGAGTTTCCGGCGTGTCGGAGACGACTTTCAGGCAGTGGACCCGGTCGGCGGGGGCGTAGTTGCGGGCGGCCTGGAAGAAACCGCTGGCCTCCATGTCGTAGGCGCAGGGCTCGGGGTACCGATCCTCCGGCTGATCGACGGTAATCAACTCGGATGTCGTGCAGGGGGGATCGAAGAAAAAGGAAGGTTCCCAGGTCTGCCCGGTTTCGGCGTCGGTTATCCGATTCGCCAACAGCGGGGTGCCGACTGGCAGGTGGGCGTGGCCGGCGATGCCCAGATTGAGCCAGGTCGCGGTTTCGGGAAAGGTGATTTGGAGATATTCGACTGCGGCGATCGCAGCTTTTTTGCCGACTCCGGAGAGCAATAGGCGCGTCCTTTCTCCGACATAAAGACGGAAGGGTTCGGGGGCCTGCTGTTGATGCAGATTGAAGAGGGATAGCAGGGGCCGGGCTTCGGCGGGGAGGGCGACGATCAGGTTGAGCACGGTAGATTCCAGTCTATTTTGCTCGTTATTGAATACCTGGGCTTATTTATCGAAATTCTCTCGTATTTCCTTTCACGGGTGAAGATGAGGAAGCCGGTGGGCATCGCGCCGTTCCTTGGCAGAACCCATCTTCTCATCATCTCATCTCCCTATCAGCCGGTTTCTCATGGGGCCGGTTTTTTCATTGGCCTGAACGCTCTTGGTTGCTGCTATCCCGCTTCAAAGTAGCGTTAAGTGCTTTCTGGGCATTGATAGGTATTTCTCCTCAAAGTTTCATACGAAAACCAGGATATACTGCTACTCTTTCTCAAATTTCTTGATCATTCCCCAAGTGCTTGATTGGATTACTGTGCCAATAGGAAATGCTGTGATCCATTGATAGGGCCGGATCAGTGATAGGCCTTCAGGGGGGGCAATGTGGGTTTTATTGCTTCCGTCCGCATCCATGATGTATAAATCGTCGAAGTCATGCAGAAAGGCGATTTGGCGACCATCTGGTGACCAGACAGGACGACCATCCCACTCTGGATGATCAGTCAATCTCCTGAGATCACTCCCATCTCGGTTCATTACATAGTGGGCAATCATTTATTCGATCGCTCGTTTTCCTGGCAACTGATGTCTTCGTATCTTTTTCTGCACCATTTACATAGGAGCTGAGATATGGGCATCATTCGCCACTTACAGCACTGGTTGGGCG